>LFRM01025663.1_pt1 | contig 58075 bp, 56 predicted proteins | sample 618341 | NCBI WGS metagenome assembly LFRM01 (sample SAMN03654438, study PRJNA283298) | anaerobic digester metagenome | isolation source: pool of bioreactors CSTR01a, CSTR02a, and CSTR03a thermophilic anaerobic... | place: Denmark: Kgs. Lyngby | collected 2014-05-21 | reverse complement strand
GTCGCCTCGCTCTCCCGGCGCTCCTCCTCGGCGCGTTTCCGGTCGGTGATATCATAGAGTTGCTCGACGATGAACGCCACCCCTCCCTGCTCATTGAGGATCGGGCTTGAACGGCACTCCAGGTAACGCCCGAGTTCGGGCACAAACTTCTCGATGACCTCCCGCTTTTTGCTCGCGAGCGCCAGGTCCGTTGCACAGAACTCGCAGGGTCTGGTCCTCCCGATGAGTTCGTAGCACTTCCGTCCCCTGACCTCCTCCGGTCTCATCCCGATCAGTTCGTAGCCGGTACGGTTATAGCGCAGGATCGTGTGGTCCGGCAGCTGGACGGCGACGATATCCCCGAGGCTCTCAAACAACCCCTCAAGCAGCCTGTTCATCTCTTCCACTCTGCGCCGTGTTCGCTCCTCCTCGGTGACGTCAAGCCAGGTGACGACGGCCCCGGATATCGTCCCTCCGGTCACGATGGGCGTGGCGGATACGGAGATGTAAATCTCCTCTGCTTGGCCGTCGTGAAGGATAAACCGAACATCAATCAGTTGTTCCCCTCCGATCGCCCGCCGGCCGGGAAGATCTTCCGGTCGAACAGGGTTTCCGTCGGGGTAGTAGAGCGCTGTGCCCCCCTCTCCTCTTCCTAGGAGTGCCCGGGCCACCCGGTCACCTTCACCGGAGCTCACCACGATTGCTTTTCCGGCAGCATCGTAGACTATCCCCCGCCTTCCTATGGCGGCGAGGAGTGCGTTATGCTCGCGTTCTGCCCGGGCGGCAAGATCGCGGTTCTCGGCGAGCAGAGCCTCGATGCCTGCTTTTAGCCTCTCTTGCAGTTGACTGTTGGGCGTGGGAAGAGCATCTTGAATCAACTGCTGGAGTCTATCCAATGGCTCGTTGCGCAAGTTATCCATGTAACATCTCCCTTTCTGGCATTGCTCGGTCTTCTGCATCTCTTTGCTCGCTCTTGCGCTCACGCAATTGGTGTGGTGAGATTGGTCCGTACGGGCCCGGGGTGGATCGGGCGTCCGCTCCTCCGGTCAGCTTGCCGGGCAACCGGTGAACCATGGGCCGCTCTGAAGGCATAGTGAGATGGTGACCATCATCTGCAGGAACAGGTGAAATCAGTATCAATATATTTTTGATAGAATAAATTTAATTGAGCCAGAACTTATTGCTTTGACGCCGAACCTGGTTGCCGGATCTTTTCAGCTTCGAGTACCCACAAGCCCGACGATGACCGCGGATCTGACTGCAATAGATTACCGTGCGGGTATGCGCATGATATACGGCTGGAGATTTGCATCGGGCGCATGAATGGGCCCTCATAAAAACTCTTCTCTTCCGCATCCTTCGGGATTACCGCAGGCAGCAAAGCGGCTCTCTGTCATCGTCATGTGGGCAGGGAGGCTGGAGATCGTGCCCGTCATCGCCCTGGTGGCCCGGGCGTCTCAATGGCTGTCCTGGGTCACTAACGCCGCTCTCCGGGATGGCGCTGAAAGAATCTCGAAAGAGCGATTGGCGGCATTTACGGGGATGACGATGCGAACTCAAGAATATTGAGAGAAAATAATTCTCTTTGTCCTTCTGCGGCTGCAGGAAGCAGAGGGAGGCGCACAAAAAGGCACTATTATGGGCGATCGAGGAGATCGCCGGGGCGGGGCAGAGATGAGCCTTATGTCCGGTGCCCGAGTCTGGAGGCCACATAGAGCGCAATCAGAGAGATTGCCCCGATCACCTCAACACCTATCACGAACGCCATGAGCGGGACCTCGCCGGCTATCCGGAGAACTCCCGCTATCGGTCCGAGCTCGATAGGGGCCTCCCCGGAAGCCGGGGTCGGTTCGGCGAGCCAGTCGTAGAAGAGCGCCATCCCGACTACGAGCATGATGGTTGCCATGAAGATGAAGATGAGCAGCCCCAGGATCTCGGTCTTCCGCAACGTCTTCCCCGCAACTCGCACCGAGGGTACCGCAGTACCTGAAGCGAAGGTCAGCAGGGCAATCCCTACGACGATGGCTGTACATCCGAGGAATGCCCCGGCAGGTGTCGGATTGCCGTACATTGCATAAGATCCAAGAACTAGAGCAACGATGATTCCAATGGCTGCAAAAGCAAGCCTGTTCTCATGCACATCTCTCACTCCATCTCTCCTATCCGGGATTCGCGACCAAGAAGCCGCACTCGACCACCCCATACTTCGGTGCTGAAGGCCCAGCAGACGCTGGATCTGGAGCCCTATCGATGGTTATCCCGACAGGGCAGCCTGGTAGTGCACCTCGAACGTTTGTAGCCAGCTGGCGGGGGGTCACGGAATCACCCGGTACATGCGCTCATCTCTTTTTGCCGATGTAGAATCGCTGGCATACCTATGCCGGATCATATTCTACATGATTGAACATGATAGTACTATACAGCAAGGATATATTTAAGCGTATGCACCCGCCGTCCGCTGCACCCGGCATACCGGGTTTCGAGCAAGCGGGATACGATCCGGGGTTTCCCGGTGCACAAAGAACGGTCCCTCTCAGATAGGATCCCTGCCATTAGAGGGACTTTGCAGAACGGACCATATACGCACCAAGATATTTATTCATTTCTCTCCAACGAATATGCAAATGCCACGCCTTTATCTTGGAAAGATCCTGCTTCGATGGTGTGATTCCTGCCACGCTCCGGTGCTCTCCGGGACCTGCGCCTGCGGCGCCTCGACCCGCCCGGTCGCCGTCACACCGCCAGGAGACGCCCGGCCTGCGTTTCCCGACGATATCGAGCGGATCAACCGCATATTCTCCGACCATTTCGGAGCGCCACTGATACCGGATGGTCATATCGCACTCTTAAACAAAGTCCCTTCTGAAGATCGTATGGATGAGATCGTCCTCGGCGGCGCGGTCGTGGGGGCGATTCGCTATCTCCCCGAGGCCCGGCGCTGGGAACCTCTTCCGCGTCCTGCTGCCGCGGCGTACCTGAGGCCGACGAAGCGCTTCGTCGTCGTCGACGATGGTGCAGTCCCCTCCATCCGGGACAGCGGTGCGAGCCTCCTTGCGCCGGGCCTCGTCTCGATCGATCCTTCTGTCAGCGAGGGCGACGAAGTCTTCATCCTGACGCGGGCCGGAGAGTGTATCGGCGTGGGCAGGGCGAGAGTCGACGCCGCCACCGCCGCGACGATGGAGCGTGGGACTGTTGTCCGGACCCGCAAAAATGTCCCATCGGTCTGCGTTCCGGGAAAAGCGACATGGGAGGATGCTGTTCGGGCAAACGAACAGGTCCTTGCGGAGCACGAAGCCGCGAGCGTCAAGTTCATACGGGATGTTGCAGAACAGAACCCCAGGCAGCCCACAATCTCTTACTCCGGCGGAAAAGATAGCCTCGCAACGCTGCTCCTCGTACAGAAAGCCCTCGGTCCGGTCCCGCTTCTCTTTGCCGATACGGGGCTTGAGTTCCCCGAGACCTATGAGAATGTGGAGGCCGTAGCGGAACGCTATGGACTTACTGTTCTCCGGATCTCCGATGTGGAGACGTTCTGGAGCGAGTTTGAGAGGAACGGCCCGCCGGCCGTCGACTACCGCTGGTGCTGCAAGGTCTGCAAGCTTCACCCTGTCGGGCGCCTGATCGACGAGAACTGGGGTGAGTGCCTCACGTTCATCGGGCAGCGAAAGTATGAGTCGGTGAAGCGGATGCAGAGCAAGCGGGTCTGGCAGAACGTTCATGTCCCGCAACAACTCTCGGCGGCCCCAATCCAGCATTGGACGGCGATGCACGTCTGGCTCTACATCTTCCGGGAGAAGGCGCCCTACAACCGCCTCTACGAGCGGGGGCTCGACCGTATCGGGTGTTTCATGTGCCCCTCAAGCGACCTTGCAACATTTGAGATCATCGAAGAGGCGCACCCAGAACTCCTGGCGATGTGGCGCGAGAAACTCGCCGGATGGCAGGAGAAGCAAGGCCTCCCCGATGACTGGATCGAGAAGGGGCTGTGGCGGAAGCGGGGAGATGCGGATGAAGAAGCAGATAGTTATAATTGATTACGGGCTCGGCAATCTCCGAAGCGTCTTTCGGGGCCTAGAGAGGGCAGGAGCGGCGGCGGTGATCTCGGCGGACCCGGAGGTGATTGCGGCAGCCGATGGCATCGTTCTCCCGGGCGTCGGGGCGTTCCGCGAGGGGATGGAGATGCTTGGCGATCTCAAAGAGACCGTCCTTTCTGCCGCAAAGGATACGCCGCTTCTTGGGATTTGCCTGGGGATGCAGATGCTCATGGACAGAAGCGAGGAGCACGGCATCCACAGAGGGCTTGGGCTCGTGCCGGGAGACGTCAAGCGCTTCCCCCCCTCCGCCGGGGAGAAGGTACCTCACATGGGCTGGAACACCATCGAGATCCGGCAGGATACAGCACTCTTTGATGGGCTCCGCAGGGAGGAGTACGTCTATTTCGTCCACTCCTACTACGCAGCGGCTGCACCGGAGCATACCCTTGCAAGCACCGACTACATCCACTCCTTCGCGTCCGCCGTCAATAGCGGGCTTGCCTACGGTGTCCAGTTCCACCCGGAGAAGAGCGGCGCAGTCGGCCTTCGGATCCTCGAGAACTTCATCGAGAAGATCTGCTAAATACGAGAACCGCGGGCAGATTGGCGGCCGACCCTTTTTACCCTCATTTCCTCCGGGGTCGGCGGCGTAGCGGCAGGGTGACGGTATGAACCGGCATCTTTCCTGCCCTAGATTTTCATGAATACCCCTTTCTGAGTAAAAATAAATGGGAACTCCTCAGTTCCCGTTCGCGTGCTTGCGCATTTCCTGGTCACGCAGGATGTTGCGCTGGATCTTTCCTGAGATGGTCTTTGGAAGACTCTCGACAAACTCGATTGCTCGAGGATACTTGTACGGAGCGGTGGTGTTCCGGACATGAGCCTGAATATCTCTGACCAGCGATTCAGATGGCTGGTAGCCCGGTTTTAGGATGATGAAGGCCTTGACGATCATCCCCCGGATGAGGTCCGGCGACCCGACAACCGCTGCCTCCTGGACGGCCGGGTGCTCCATGAGCGCGCTCTCGACCTCGAACGGCCCGATCCGGTAGCCGGAAGACTTGATGACGTCGTCGCTGCGCCCAACGAACCAGAAGTAGCCATCCTCGTCCATGTAGGCTTTATCGCCGGTGTAGTAGAACCCATTCTGGAACGCTTCCTTATTTGCCTCGGGGTTGTCCAGGTACTCCACGAAGAGTCCGACCGGCCGGGGATCGAGTTTGATCGCGATGCGCCCTTCTTCGCCGACGCCAACCGGTTTTCCCTCGTCGTCGTGAAGTTCGATATGCCAGCCGGGGACCGGTTTGCCCATGGATCCGGCCTTATGCTTCATGCAGGGGAACGTGGCAATGCAGCAGACGGTCTCCGTCTGGCCGTAGCCCTCATAGATCGGCAGCCCGGTGCCTTCTTTCCAGACGCGGATCACCTCGGGGTTGAGCGGCTCCCCGGCACTACAGCAGTGCCGCAGGTACCGGAAGTCGAACTTATCGAGATCCGCGAGGATCAGCATCCGGTAGACCGTCGGCGGCGCACAGAACGTTGTAATCTCATACTTCTCGATCAGCGGCAAAAGTTCGGTCGCGCTGAACTTCCCCCGAATATCATAGACAAAGATGCAGGCACCGACGATCCACTGGCCGAAGATCTTGCCCCAGGCGCACTTCGCCCACCCGGTATCCGAGAACGTCAGGTGATGGTCGTTCGGATGCAGGTCGTGCCATAGTTGCGCGGTAATAATGTGCCCGAGCGGGTAGCTGTGGTCGTGCAGCACCATCTTGGCCTGGCCGGTGGTGCCCGACGTAAAGTAGATCAGCATGGGATCGGTCGATTTCGTCTTCTTCGAGATCGGCATGCTGACGGTGTGGTGCGATACTGGTGCTGGGTACTCGAGTTCGTGCGGGTAGCTTACCCAGCCCTCCCGCTCTCCGTCCACGAGGAAGAGGGTCTCAAGCAACGGGCAAGCGTCTGCGACCTCATCGACCTTTTCAGCATTCTCGCAGTTCGTGATGATCATCCGGAATTTACCGGCTTGCACTCGGTATTTGAGGTCTTTTGGCGTCAGCATCGTTGGGCAGGGGCAGAAGACCGCGCCGAGTTTAATGAGCGCAATGACGAAGATCCACCACTCAGGTACCCGGGGCAGCATCAGCATGACCCGGTCGCCCTTCTTGATGCCGTACTTGATGAGGATGTTTGCAGCCCCGTTGGAGAGGTACCGAAGGTCACGGAACGTGTACTTCTTCTCATTCCCCTCCTGGTCGACCCAGATCATCGCCAGTTTGTTCCGATCTATCTCGGCCCACCGATCGATGACGTCGTAGCCGAAGTTGAAATATTCCGGAACATCGATCTTAAAATTGGCGCAGGCAGCATCGTAATCTGTCATGTTTGGCCCCGAGGCGCTTGCAAGCGGCGCTCCCACAGGGACAGCGGCCTTGACCCCGCTTCCGGATGCACCATTGAAGTACGTCTTGCAGAGTTCGTTGAGCCATTCGGACCGGGACATACCCCGGGGTTCGCGTATCCTATCGATCTGCGTGACGAGATCGTCATCCATCGTGACCGAATATCGCACCATATGTACACGTATGTGGTGCAGAATATCACCTTTTTGATTTGACACGCACCACATTCAGAAAAATCACGATCTTTTTGGTGCATTCCACCTGGTGCATACCTGATCATCTGCCATCCGTTTCAGGGGCGCACCACTCTGCCGCACCACTACTTTCAAGTAGGGATCGGGCATGAAAACGGCCACATGGCTGGACAGACTATACTGGTTACGGGTTCGACGGACGGCATCGGGAAGGCAACCGCACGCGCACTGGCTTCATTGGATCATTATGTACTGCTGCACGGCAGAAACCATGAGAAGGGCGAACGAGTCCTTGCAGAACTGAAGGAGGCCACGGGATCCGACCGATTGAGCCTCTATATCGCCGATCTCTCGGTACAGGATCGGATCCGAAGACTTGCGGAGGATATCGCGAAGAAGCATGATCGGCTTGACGTCCTTATTAACAACGCCGGAGTCTTCATGCCGAAACGGGAGGTTTCGCCGGATGGGATCGAGATGACGTTCGCCGTGAATTACCTTGCGCAGGTCCTGCTCACCCATGAACTCCTTCCCCTCCTTCGGAGGAGTGCCCCGGCAAGGATTGTAAACGTTGCATCGATTGCACACCGTGGCGTGGGGTCCGTCGACTGGGGGAACCTCCCGGGCTTTTCGAATTACGACCCCTATGATGCCTACGCCGTATCGAAGGTGGGCATCATCGCCTTCACCATCCAGGCTGCCCGCGTCCTCGAGGGGACGGGAGTGACTGCAAACTGCCTCCATCCCGGGGTGATCGACACAAAACTCCTTCGGGCCTATATTCGCGAACAGAATAACGGTTCCCCGCCGGAGAGAGGAGCCGAGGTGGAGACATACCTTGCTCTCTCGCCGGATGCAGGGAAGGTGAGCGGCAGGTACTTCGAGGAGAACCGGTGGACCCAGCCATCTTCCCTTGCCCTCGATCCCAAAACCCAGGATCGGTTCTGGAAGATGGCGCTTGATCTTACTGGAATTGGTGAGTGGTGAGACGAAAGCATGATGACGGATTAGAGTGAGCGACACTCACCCGGGTATCCGGGCAACCCAGAACCTGGAGGATGAGTGCATGAAGCGTAAACTGAAAGGCGATGAGAAGGCGGAGACGAAAGAGTACTGGTGCGAGATCTGCGGAGCGGCCTGTGACGAGATTACCGAGGAGAACTATCCCGACCTTGAGAAGGCCCGGGTGCTCTGTCCGGACTGCAAGAGATCCTACGAGGAGTCCTGCAGGCTGCGGTGAACGGGAACGGCAGGCTGTGCTCATGCCCGAAAGTTGGGATGGTGGTGGGGTGTCAGCCAGATTTATGAGTCGTGGGAGTAACTATATTGATACCTCGGCGGGGACTACCTCCTGTCAAGTCGCACAACCAGACTCCCATGATACCAACGAAACCTGCACGTGAGGATAAGGCCTCGCCCTCAAGCCTGGTAGAGGGCGATGGTATCCTCATCGTTGACGCCACCCTAACGATCGTGCAGGCTAATCTCCCGATACAGAGCCTTTTTCATGCGACCGAGGAAGATCTTCTCGGAGCAGATGCTTCTTGGGTCATCCAGCAGTATCTTGGACCACTGTTGACGGAGGAAGGAGCACTCAGAGAGGTCATTGCCCTCCTCCACAATGAGATGTGCCCCCCGTCGCTCCTCCTCAATATCCTGATCCCGGGGACGGGTGTCCGGCGGATATCCATCACCACGAGTACTATCAAGACCACTACTCCCGCACTCCGGCTCCTTGTCTTTCATGACACCGGTAAGGGTGATGCCGACCTCGCCTTGAGCGCCCATGAAGAATCCCCCATGGTCATCTTCACCCAGGACTGTGAACTCCGCTATCTCCGCGTCAGCAGTCCTGAAGGCCCCGTCCTCCTCCCGGATTTCGCCCCCGGGAAGACAGATGCCGACCTCTTCTGCCCCGAGGATGCCTCACGGCTGACCAGGCTCAAATCTCGCGTTCTGGAGACCGGGGAGGCAGCGAGGAGTAAACTGCTCCTCACCATCAACGGAGCCGTTCGCACCTTTGATCTGGCGGTTATGCCGATGAAATATGACAACGGACAGGTATACGGCATCTGTGGGACTTTGCTCGACGTTACCGAATGGAGCCGGGTTATCGAGGCGCTCACAACGAGCGAACGGCAGCTTTCCACGCTGTTGAGCAATCTTCGGGGGATGGCCTACCGATGCAGGATAGAACGCAGCTGGACGATGGAGTTCGTCAGCGAAGGAGCGGAGAGGGTCACCGGTTATCTTCCGGAGGACCTGATTGGCAACCGCAAGGTCGCTTATGGTGACCTCATCCACCCCGATGACCGTGAGCGGGTCTGGAGGGAGGTCACATCCGGGCTTGCGGAGGGGAGGCCGTTTCAGATGACGTACCGCCTGATCACAGCAACAGGCGAGGTGAGGTGGGTCTGGGAGCAGGGACGGGGAGTTTCCGGTTCCCGGGGCGGGGTCGATATGATCGAGGGTTACATCACCGATATCACCGACCGCGTCAGAGCCGAGGCTGCCCTCGCAGAGAGCGAAGAACGTTTCCGGAGCATCTTCACCACAAGCCACGCGGTCATGATGATCGTAGATCCCGGGACCGGTGCCATCGTTGACGCAAATCCTGCGGCGAGCGCCTACTACGGCTACCCGCTCGAGACCCTCACCTCGATGCGGATCACCGATCTCAACACCCTCGAACCGGAAGCGGTGCTGGACGAGCTTCAGAAGGCCGCGGTCAGCGAAGGACAGCATTATTCATCCCGTCATCGCTTGGCAGACGGTCAGATCCGCGATGTAGATCTTTACAGTGGTCGGGTTGTCATCCATGGCCGGGTGCTCCTGCATTCCATCGTCCACGACGTCACCGAGCGTCGGAAGGCTGAGGAGCAGTTCCGGGCGCTCCTGGACGCCACGCCCGACGCAGCCATGCTTATCGATCATCGTGGGACCATCCTTGCCTTAAACGAGGTAATGGCGGCACGATTTAACAAAAACGTAGATGAACTCGTCGGGACGTGCTTGTACAACCTCTTCCCGCCGGAACTGGCGGCGGCACGGCGGGATGCGATCGAGCATGCCCTCACTGCGGGTAAACCCTACCGGTACATCGATAAGCGTCCTGGAACGATCCTTGAGATTATCCTCTTCCCGATCCCGGGTGAGCGGGAGGATACCCGCAGGGTGGCGATCGTTTTGCGCGACATCACCCTGCAGCAAGAACTCGAGCAGGCTCGGAAGGAGGCATTCGATCGGATCGAGCAGAACATCGAGCAGTTCGCGATCCTCGGTGACCACATCCGTCAGCCGCTCCAGGTGATTCTTGGAATGTCATACCTGCTCGAGGATGAACAGGCGACCAGAGTGATCCAGGATGAGGTCAGGCGGATCAACGAGTACATCCGGCAGCTCGACCAGGGCTGGATCGAGTCGAGAAAGATCCGGGAATTTCTCAGGCGGCATGAACTGGTGTAACTCTAACGGCCGCGAGTATGCGTTTCACCGCTCAGGGTCGTAACGAATGCGGCAAGGAAGGCGTGCCTCTCTTCGGCGATGCTCCTCACTCTCGCACCGCTGATTCTCCTGCTCGGTCTCTCTGCCCTATTGATAGGTTCGATCCTATTCATCATCGAGGATTCCCCGGAAGGAGAAAATTGTCCAGATACGCCTTCTGCTTCGCCGGTCCGTAGAAGAAGTATCCGAGGACCCGGAAAGATTGCAAGTTGAAGCTCCCTGAGGACTCTCCCGTCGGACGGCACCCTTGCATTGGATCTGAGCATGACGAACCTCCCTTGCAACAGGGTCCGATGCCGGCGGGAGGCCTGCCGCTCGTACCGGGGGAGAGGGTGTCCTCTGCCCCCATTTTCCGATGAGGATGATAGCCGAACCCTGGAGGCCAGGGTGGTGATCATACTTCCGCTCAGGGCAGCGGCGCCTCCGGCACCCAGGCCGGAGGCACGTCCCAGGTGACGAACGCCGGCCGCTCCGCAGGCGCTTCGCCCCGGATGAAGACCCCGATGCCGTGGTACTTAGGCGACTCCGGTCCGTAGGGGAGCTCGGCCAGGTAGTCGTGCCAGGACTGCACGAACTCGTCGCGGTCCATGACGAGCCTCGTCCCGAGGATGGCGGGGTCTTCGATGTAGACGGAGCGGTCGTCCACCCCGATCACGACCATGTAGTGGCCCACCGCCCAGGACTCCTCCCAGGTCTTGTTCGCCTCCCTGAAGCGCTGGCCGTCGATGATGACCGGGACGCCATCGCGGATCGAGGCCTCGAGGTCGGCGATGGTGAGGTTGTCTTTCCACTCCGCCTCAAGGCCGAGGTCTCTTGCCACCCGGACCATATCCCAGGGGTAGGTCCCGTGGACGGGGGTGGTGTTGAGGTAGATGCGGAGGTCGGTCTCGAAGGCGTCGAGGCCCCAGTAGGAGAGCACCGCCTGCATCGATGATGCACCACAGGAGTAATACTCCGCCTGCCGGACGTCGGGGACCCCGGCGAGGATGGTCGGCTCCTCCGGGGCGGCGGGGCCCGGAACCGGGATGCCGGTCGCGAGGAGGATGGCAGCGGCGGCGAGTACGGCGCTGATGAAGAATGAGAGGATTATGCGGGTATCCATGAGAGGGACCTTCCCGGAGAATTGTTAATTATTTCTTTATTGTGCGGGAACGCACTCCTCCTCCAGGGCCGCGAGGAACGCGACGAGGAGCGCATGTCTTTTGGCGGCGATCTCCCGGGCGGTCTTCGTGTACATGAGGTCCTTTAAGTTGAGCAGTTTTGCCCGGATGTGATCGACCGCGTCCGGGATCCCTCCGCCCCGCTCTCCGGCTTGCATGAATGTCCTTGCGATCCCGACCGCGCCCATCGCGTCGAGTTTGTCCGCGTCGGAGAGCACCCGGGCCTCGAGGGTAGCGGGGTCGATCCCGGTGCTGTAGCGGTGCGCCCGGACGGCGTGGGCGATGGCGGCGATGCGGTCTTCTGGGTAGCCGATGGAGCGCAGATACGCCTCTGCCATCCTCGCCCCCTCCTCTTCGTGGAGAGCGCCCGTTCTCTCCTCGAGCGGCCGGGCGATGTCGTGGAATAACGCGGCCGGGATGAGGATATCCATATCGGCGCCTTCGCGTGCACCGATCTCTTCCGAGAGGCGCACGACCCTCCCGGTATGGTCGAACCCGTGCGCCCCTGATTCGCGGAGCGCCGTCCTGACATAGTCGAGCATCGCGGCAGTCTCTTCATCCATGGTAGATCTCTATCTTCCGGGATCGAAAAGATTCGCTTTCGGTCGTCCCGTTCCCGCGCTCATGCCGCCATCCCTGCCGCCGGCCGGGTTCGATCGTTGTCCGTCACCAGTGTCCCACAAATATTTTTTTGGGTCATATTATGCACTTTGTGGCCCACAAATGTCGTTGCGGATCGTGGATGACCCGCAAACGCTCCCGGGAATACGGTTTACGTATACCTGATCGGGGTTTTGATATGCGCAACCGGGTTTGCAGATACCTGAATACTCACAACCGGTCTCCCTCGGTGATGGCGATCAGGCGCGAAAAAGCGTAGGTCGTGGCACGCCGTCCCCCGCCCTCGGCGATGACGGCGATGATCTCCTGTTCCCGGAGTTGCTGGAGGAGCCGGTTTGCCGTCTTCTTCGGTATCCCTGTCTGCTCGTAAAACTCGGATGGGATGAAGATCGGCGTCGCGAAGAGTGCGTCGATCGCGGCGACGGCGTACTGCGACCGGGTCACCTCCGGCACCGTTCGTTTCATCTCGTCGTAGAGATCGAGGATTGCCTTTGCTTTCCGGCCGTTTGTCCCCGCCTGCTCTTCGATGGCGTGGAGGAAGAACCCGATCCAGCCGTTCCAGTCCCTGTCCCGGGAGACTGCGAGCAGACGCTCGTAGTAGACCGGCCGGTGCCGCTCGAGGTAGGCGCTTATGTAGAACATGGGGCTTGCAATCAGTCCCTTCTCGTACATGATCAGCGGGACGAGCATTCTCCCGATACGGCCGTTGCCGTCGCAGAACGGGTGGATGAGTTCGAACTGTGCTTTCAGGACGGAGAGCTGGACGAGGACGTCTTTCTCCTCACTGTGCAGGTAGGCCTCCCAGTCCTCGAGCGCCCCGGGAACGCTTTCCGGTGCCGGCGGGACGAAGATCGCGTGCTCGATATGCGCGTCCCGGCCGATGAAGTTCTGGACCGTGCGGATGCATCCCGGCTCCCGGTCCATGCCCCGGCTGCCGGCGAGCAGGATGCGGTGCAGGTCGCAGGCGAGGGCTGCATCCAGCCGCCGGGTCTTGAGGGCCTCGACCGCAACGTTCAGCGCCTCCCGGTAGTTGATGACCTCCTGGATGTCGGCAAGGGCCTTATCGTTGATCCGTTCCCCCGGGTTCGCCTCGAACCGCAGGACGTCCTCAAGCGACGCCTGTATTCCCTCGATCCTTGAGGAGAGCACCGCCTCCTGCGTCAGGAGCGGGGAGAGCAGGAGGCGAGGCTTCGGGATCGCCTGGAGGATGCCGTCGTACCGGGCGAGGGCACGGTTCGCCGACGCTATCTGCGGGATATGGGCCTCCCAGTCGATGCCGTCCGGGGGCAGCGGCTCCGGGGTGTAGGGTGTGATTGTCATGCCGCCTCCTCACGGATCGCCGTGAATCCCCCGAGAACAGGAGAGCTGGCGATGTGCTGGAGATCCTTCATATAGTTATCCGGTGGTGCGAGGGCGTATTAAGATTGATTGTTTGCGATTGCGGCGGCCGGGCTGCACGAGGGATGCAAAGAGCTCGATGCGGACCCGCTCCCCGAGCACTGTCAGGAGAAGTGCGGTCATTTCTGCAACGATGCTACAGTAAATCAAATTCTGTGTAATTAGTAATATATTTATCTCATTAAGTGTTACTTATGCTGAGGGCTGACATACCCTCAGAATACTTCGAACCATATTCACCTGTCGCCTCAACCCATGTCCAATCCCGGCGTTCTGCTGCACGTCCTATCCAAATCTTTTTTTTCGGAGGCAGTCGCGGGACGGCGCCCTACCGTTTGAGATGCGGTGCACGACCGCTTCTGGTTGCGCAGCCGAAAAGATGGAAGTCATACCGGGGCAAATTCCTGAACGATCGGGCAGCGCCGGTTCCATGCCCTTCTTTCGTATCACTGAGCGGTCGGGCTCACGGCAGAGCCTTGCACCCCGGGCCGGGAGCGTACGGCAGTCTCCGCCTGTGACATGTAAGTGTCCGCGGATGGGCGATACAATCCCTATGGGCAGTGCCCCCTCTTTTGTCAAACCCTCTCAGGATCTCCTGCAAACCCCACCACCAGGCCCACGAAGCCCGAGGTGAACGGCACAGCCGCACGACCGAATCCCGACTCCACCAGTATCTCCCGGAACTCCGATACCGTGGTGAACGTAGATATGTGCTTCTCCCGCTGTGCCACCATTCCCCGGATGACGTCGTCGGAAGCTCCTCCCCGCTTCATGCCCCGGCACCAGATCTCCCTCTGCATCTGCTCTTCCCGGTCGTCTCCGGCCCGGAAGATGTCCCCGCAGATAAACCGGCCACCGGGCGAAAGCGCCTGCAAAGCCCGACGGGCGACCATAACCCGGTCCTCCTTTGAGACGTGGTGGAGGCAAAGGGAGGTGACGATTGCATCGTAGCGATCAGTCGGCCACGCATCCCGCAGGTCCTGTGCAAGAAATTCGACCCCGGCAAGATCGGGTTTTGCCGTTGCAGCCGTCAGCATCTCCGGTGAGAGGTCGATCCCGGTTATCTTCGCGTCGGGATACTCCTCCCGGATCATCGCGGTGAGGATCCCGGTTCCGCAGCCAAGTTCAAGAATCCGCCGTGGGTGAGGAGGCAGGTAATCGATGATGGTGGCAAGGAGGAGAGGCTGACCGGGCACGATGGCCCTGATGAGATGGTCGTATTCCTCTGCATCCATGACGCCGTGGACCTCGTGCGTTTCGGTCATCCTTCACCAGCCGTCCTGTATGATCGCTCCAGGTTGTACATTGGAAAAACACCTGACCTTGGTGAGAAATAGCGACGCTTATTTCATACGTAGTCTGAATAAACAATTATTAAATATTATCCCTACGGATGATACTCTATGGATGCAGAGACCCACCGCCACTGCAAATACTATAATATCGAAAATGACTTCTCCGTAGCCGACCTTGCCGCTTTCCACGGTCATCTGGGGCCCTATATCGTCCTCGGGTACCGGATCGGGAAGTATATACGGGGTAACTTCTGCGACGACCCGTTCCGGATGAAGGCCGAGGTCCGCTGTGCCGGGGTGCCCCCGCAGTCCTGCCTGGCAGACGGGGTCCAGCTCGGGAGCGGGTGCACGCTTGGGAAGCGAAACATCGAGATCATCTCCTCGGAGACCGTCAGCTGCACCTTTGAAGCCGACGGGAGACGGATCACCGTCACTCCGCGCCCGTTCCCCCTCCCGGAGCGGGATATGGACTACGAGGCCGCGATCGAGGCCGTGGCCGAGGAGATGTACTACAGGCGCGACGATGAACTCTTCGACCTCTCCTCGTCCTGAAGGGCCATGACTCCGCCGGACCCTGTCATCAGGCTTGAAAACGTGTATACCGCCTACGAGGGTGCGGACCGCCCCACCCTGACAGGTATTTCCCTCTCGATAGGGAGGGGGGAGTTCGTGGTGATAGGCGGCCCGAACGGGGCCGGGAAGACGACGCTGCTCGAAACCATCAACGGGATGCTCCCCATCACCCACGGAAAGGCTACCGTATGCGGGCAGGACGTGCGGGGGGACGGGGTGCAGGTGCGGTGCCGGGTCGGCTACCTCCTCCAGAACTTTGCCTTCGACCCGCTTACGCCGTTCACGGTCGAGGAGGTCGTCCTGATGGGGCGCTACGGCACGATCGGCCTCTTCCGGAAGCCCCGGACGGAGGATTACGAGGAGGCGAAAAAGGCCCTGCACCTACTCGGCATCGAGGACCTCGCCACCCGCCCCATCGGGCAGCTCTCCGGCGGGCAGCAGCAGAAGGTGCTCATGGCCCAGAACCTGGCCCGCAACCCTGAAGTTCTCCTCCTGGACGAGCCCTTCTCCAACCTGGACATGTTTGCCCGCGAGGAGATCAACCGCCTTCTCGCCCGCCTGGTCGGGAACGGGATAACGGTGCTGATCGTATCGCATGCCTTCGACGACCTGCCTGACAGGCCGGTGCGGGTTGTGGTGATGCAGGAGGGGAAGATCGTGGTCAGCCGGGAGTGCCCCCCAAAAGAGGTGGAGCAGGTCGTCCGGAGTGCCGGAAAAGGAGCCTCGCATGCTTGAGTTCATCATTCCAAACAACATCGTCTGCCACGCCGTGGAGGCCATGCTCTTCGCCTCCGTCGCCTGCGCCGTCCTCAGCGTGATCGTCACCCAGGTGCAGATCTCCTCCATCGGGTTCACCATGGCCCATGCCGCCTTTGCCGGTGCGGCGGTGGGAATGTTTCTCTCCCTCAATCCAACCGTCTGCTCCATCGTGGCCGGCGTCGCCGTCGCCTTCCTCATCGGCCCTCTCTCGGATAGGGCCCGGCTCTCTCCCGATACGTCGCTCGGGCTGCTGTTCGGGATCTGCATGGCCGTGGCCATCTTCTTCATCGCCTACATGCAGACCCTCGGGCAGGGGTTCTCCGCCATGGGCCTCCTCTTCGGGGACGTCATCTCCCTCTACCGCGAAGAGATATATCTCCTCGCGGTCATCTGCATCGTTGCGATCGCCTTTATTGTCGTCCTCTACAAGGAGATCACCGCGATCATCTTCGACAAAAGGATCGCGGAGTCGGTCGGAATCCGGGTAAAGCCGGTCTACTACGCGATGCTCTTTGTCATTGCGCTCACCGTCGCCCTCTGCCTCCCCATCATCGGGGGGCTCCTGCTCTACGTCTGGCTGGTCACCCCGGCGGCAATCGCCCTTCAGTTCTGCAACCGGTTGTCCGCGATGTTCGTGGTCGCTCCGACCGTAGCCGCCGTGATCAGCATATCCGGCGCCCTTGTCGGCCTGGAATACTCCCTCCCGGTCGCTCCCCTGACCGCCGCTCTCTTCTCCGTCGTCTTCATCGCCGCGGTGCTCCTCTCACCCCGGCGGCGCGTCACGTTTCGCAAAGTTTAATACTTTAGTCACAACTATTCTCAACATGAATCGAATTCGTACCCTATCTTTCCTACTTGCCTTACTTTTCGTAGCACCCGGGGTAAATGCCCTTACGGTGGTCTCCACGACCACCGTTCTCTGGGATCCCATCCAGTACATCGGCGGGGAGAAGGTCGAGGCCATCTACATCGCCGACCCGACCATCTGCCCCCACATGCAGGCGGACATCATCCCGAACCGCATCCAGTTGCAGAAGGAGTTCATTCGCGATGCCGACCTCTTCGTTGCCCACAACGGGTCGGTCGATCAGTCCTACGTGATGCCGTATGTCGACGACTTCATGGCTGCCAACGACTACGACACAGTGGAGTGGGTGACCCTGGAGAATCCCTCGATGATCTGGAACACCCCGTCGGGGGCGAGAAACCTCTCCCGCGAGGTGGCGGGATGGCTGATTGCTGCAGACCCGGCAAACCGGACGTACTATGAAGCGCGGCTGGATGATTACCTTGCAGAGATCGATGCCGCGGATCTCACCCCTGAAGAACGGGAGACGATTCCCGGTCAGGATGCCGTGGTGATGGTCTGGCAGGAGGACGCAGCGGTCGGCTGGCTCGGGCTGAACCTGGTGTCCATCTATGCGCCGGAGTTCTATCAGGGTGGAAAATTCACCCCGCGGGTCGTCGTTGACGATATCCGCAATCATCCCGAAAAGTATCGGAACGTGAAGTACGTCATCGAGAACATGCAGTCGGGGGAGTTGGCAAAGGGCCTCGAGGAGGCGCTTCACGACAACGGGGTGCCTGCAGAGCGGATCATCTTCACCAACTTCCCCAAGTCGCTCCCGGGCGTCGACTCGCTCCCCGACGTCATCCGCTACAACAAGGGCCTGGTCACTCCGGTGCAGGCTGCGTCGGGAGAAGCGGCCGCCCCGGCCGAGACCGCTGCTCCGCTTCCCGGAATCCTGGCCGTTGCGGCTATCCTTGGAGGCGGCTCCCTCCTGCTGCTCACCCGCAGGCGGTAAGAATCACTTTAACCACCACTTTTTGATCCTGGAGGAAAGACATGGAACAACTGAATGAGGCCATGAAAACCGATGTACTGCCGTTGGGTTTTCAGGGCCGCGGGCGCACCCGCCCGGGCATCGCTGCCGGAAGGAGGGAACCATGAACGTCGACCTGAATCCCATTGGGTACGTCTCTTCGCCGTATAAAGAGAAAGGGGACGCCCCACGGCAGGGCAGGCTGACCGACACCGAAGCGGAGATTGTCATCGACGAACGATACCTCCCCGGCCTTTTCAGGGTTGAGGAGAAGAAACACCTCTTCGTGCTCTGCTGGTTTGACCGGTCCGACCGGACGGTGCTCCGTGTGACACCCCCGCACAAACCGGTGGAGCATGGTGTGTTTGCAACCCGTTCCCCCAACCGGCCGAATCCGATCAGCCTGTCGCTCGTCGATGTCATCAACATAACGGGCGGGACGATCCGGGTCAGGGGGCTGGAGGCTCTCGACGGGACGCCGGTTCTCGATATCAAACCCTACTCGGAAGAGATCGACTGTCCGAAGTGATCGGGTTTCATTCCAACCCGATCAGCCGTGCCGGGTTGACGGTCATCGGGATTGGCGTGGTGCCCCTCAAACGTCACGACGTCATCCACGTGGCCGGAACGTCCGGAAAGGGCACCGCCCGGCGTCCCGGTCGGCGGGAACGGGGCCGTTGATGCTGCACTCCCCCTCGGTCTCGGTCTTCTTCGTATAGAGGGCGCAGTCGCTGCAGGTCGGCATAAAGGTCTCTTTTTCCGCCCGGGGAATATAGGTTTTGCCGGCCGGCGGGACGGTCAGGATCTCCGGACGAACATCTCGGAGTAGGGTGCAAACCGTCCTGCATCGACGGGGTAGGCGAACCGGATCCCGTCGTTGCCGCAGACCATGCAGAGCGGCCGGGCGGCGCCGAAGTCAATATCGCCCCCGTCAGTGGTATACCGGTCGTTCACCTCGAGATGGACGACCCTGCCGATGACGAGCGCATACTTCTCCCTCGTGATCTCCTCGACAAGCCGGCACTCCATCCACGCAACCGACCCCTCGATGCCGGGCGGCGCGACGACGGTTGAAGGCCGGGGAGCGAGTCGTGCCTCTTCGAACTCGTCGACCTCGGGCGGGAAGTTCCGGGAGCAGACCATCACTTCCTCGACCATCGTTGCCGGCGGCACGTTGACGACGAACTCGCCGGTCTCCCTGATGTTGTCGAGGGTGTCGCGCCGCAGCCAGGAGGCGAGGACGATATCGTCGAACGGCCGGAGGATCGGGGTGATGTTCCCCCATGGTGCGGCATTCTGGATCCCGGCCTTCGAGATCGTCGAGATGAGCACCACGGGGAGAGGCAGAACGTTTTCTCGGTTGTGCGGTGGTAGTTGCATGGTTTTTACGTCCTTTACGTCGGTATTATCCTGTATGGGTGTCTACCGCCCTTCCAGCGCCTCGACCAGTAAGCCGATAGCCGGATGCCCATCCGTCAACGCCTGTCCTTCGAGACCCGCTTCAAGGATGTCCGGGTCCTGCGGGATTTCGCAGATGATCCGGGACGGATCCGCAATCCCTTCACGCATCCGTGCAGCCATGGTCGGCTCCGTCTTGTTCAGCACATAGTAGAGCGGGACGCCGATCCCCTCCGTCATTCCCGTGATCTTCTCCGCAAGCCGCAGCGACTCGAACGAGGGGTCGAGCACCATGAGGATCACGTCGGCCTCCTGATCGATTCCGCGGCCGAAGTGCTCGATCCCCGCCTCGGTGTCTGCGATAACAACATCGCTGTCACCGAGGCGAAGACTTCTAAGAAACTGCTTGGCAAGCATTCCCATCGGGCATGCACATCCCTCTCCCGCATCGTGGATCTTGCCGATGGCGACGAGCTGAACACCATGGTCTTCGGCGACATAGTCCTTTGGAAGGTCGTCGAACGTCCAGGCCTCCTCGATCAGGTTGACGGACGCCAGGTCGGGCATCGCTGCCATGATCTTCTCCCCCATGGCCTTCTTGCCCCCGAAGTAGTCCATCAGGTCGGGCGGTGCGTCCGTCCCGAGCAGACGGTGCAGCCCGAGGTTCGACTCGTCGGTATCGACGACCAGCACAGGGCGGTTCCGCCGTGCGTACTCACGTGCGAGCAGGGCAGCGAGCGTGCTCTTCCCGCTGCCTCCTTTTCCACAAATAGCGATCTTCATTTTCTTTACTTCCGTTTCGTTGTCTGAATTTCGATTTTTGCTGCGTTTTTGAGTTTGTAGGTCGACATCTGTAAATCGGTTGGTATAGACCGTCTTGGTCATGATCATCTGGTTGATCGGGAACTCAAACCGTTCTGATTTACGGAGGTGACCGCCGTGAAGAGGACGGCCGCCAGCAAGTGTGATACGGATGACGCCGCAACACCGATGATCAAGGCAGAATGCGTTGTCATATCTCACTCACCCGCATGATGGACACGTTTCCACGCACCAGTCCATCCACTGCGCCGATCTGAGGGCTTGTGCAGTGTCGTCGTCCACGCCGTAGACGTTCTTGTAGAAGTCCAGCAGCCACTCTGACAGTTCGATGTCCGCGAACCGCTCCGGATACGCCGCTTTTGCAATCACCATCACGTCGATCGGGTATTCAAGGCGCTTGGCACAGTTGCAGGGCGTCCATGGCCAGGCAACGACCTGCCTGTTCTTCACCGCCTTGAGCTCCTGCAGATTCCGGTAGTAGGGTGCCGAGTAGAGTTCCTCCGGCGGATGGTACCCGTTTGCCGTACAGAGGACGATAACATCCGGATCGATGCTCAGGATCTGTTCAGCCGAGACCGTCTTGAAGTATCCGGGTTCTGCAAAGGCGTTCTGTGCATGGGCTATCTCTTCGATGAAGTACGACTCGATGGTGTCAAGGCCAAAGACCTGCCCGGCGCCTCCTGCATTCCTTGCGGTGGGTGAAAGCCCTAAGATGAGTACGCGCGGCCGCTCATCCAGCGGGATGTCTCTCGTCCGCTCATCGATGAAACGTACCTGCTCCTCGAGATAACCTGCGAGTTTTGACGCATTCGCCTCCTTTCCAAAGACCTGCCCGATAATCATGATCTCATCGGATATCTTCGTGAGATCAGGATCTTTGAATGCAGGGGGGCCATAGACGACGACGAGAGGAATGCCTAGCGACTCAATTGTCGAAATTGTTTTTGTGACGGATTCGTCGTCGACGTGCCGGGCGGTGCATGAACCGACTCGCAGGATTACTACATCCGGATCGAGCGATACAAGGGATTCGTAGTTGATTGCTGCTCCGGATTCGGCAATACGCGGGAGTTCCATGATCCGGCGGTTCAGGTACGTTACCGGATTCATTCCGTCACGATACCAGTATGACTCTCCATGGATCGTTGGGAATTCATAATTGAAGTTCCTCTGAAGACAGGATGAACCCACTCCAACGATAGTGTCCTGCGTCCCGAGATACGTCATCGTCCCCTCTATCATGCCGTCGGAGATGGTGACGACCCGCTCGATCTTCTCCGGCACCTGCACCGCGACCCCGCGGGAGTCAACGACCGTCCGGTATCCGGGTTCAGCAGTTTTGCCTGGTGCCTCTGCGGGCTGTTCCGTCCCGATGCATCCAGCACAGAGGGCGACCAGAAACACTAGAAGCACGGCGACGGCTGCCCTGCCATGGACCTCACTCGCCCGCACCCGTCACCTCCCACCAGAGTTTCACCCTTGTGGTCATGCCGGAGAGCAGGAGGTCGCCGCCGTTCTCCGAGAGTGCCCCGGCGAGGTAGTCCCTGAGCACCGTCTCCTGCCGGGGAGTAACCACGCCGTACTGCTCCCTGAATTCAGCAACTGCCCCTTCGAGGTCAGGGAACCTGCGGACGTGCTCCATCTGTGAGGTCTCGACGTTCGGGCAGATCCCCATTGAGTAGAGGACGTTGAAGAGGACGTCGACCTTCGGCCCCAGCCGGTATTCCTTCCCGTGTAGTTTCGGCCAGAGGTCGATCATCGCCTGCTCCCAGCTCGTCGTTCCGGCAAACCAGAATAGATACACCCATCGCGAGGACGCTTCGCACATCTTCTCGATCGCCGCCCTGATCTCCGGCATCCCGAGCGAGTACGAGGCGACGACGACGTCATAGCGCCCTTCGAGATCGACGGCGGGATCGACATCCTCCCAGCGTTTCTGCACGATCGTGAGATTCGATACGCCCGATTCTGCAGCATACTCGGCCATCACCCCGGCCATTCCCGTTGCCGGTTCGACGGCGGTGACGTGTGCGGCGACGCCTGCGAGCGGCACCGCCAGGGTTCCCGGCCCCGCCCCGATGTCGAGCACCCGCGATCCGCGCTCGATCGGCAGAGCCTCAATTACGTGGCGGATTCGATGGGGGTTCTCCCTGGACTGCTTCAGAAATGAGCGCGCTTTCCCCTGCGATTCCCAGATTGAGGCACATTCGCCGCTGCCGCGGCAGCACATATTCTCGTCGTACAGTTCCTTCCAGACAGCGTTCCAGTCAATTTCGTTATATGCCATTGGTGTTCTCCGTAATCGCGACAATGTTATGATTCTGCATCCGCACTGACTCTCATCACTGCGGTAGGATTCTCGTATTGCGGCACGGCCGACCTCCCGGTAGCACATCGCTCCGCAACGCAGCGGGGCATCACCATCCGCATGCCCTCGAACGACCGGACGGCGCATGCGTCCCGGTAGATCTTCTCGAGAACGCTCTCGGAGATCACGTCCGCCGGTTCCCCCTCGGCCACGACGGCCCCCTCTCCAACCACCACGACCCGGTCGCAGAACCAGGCAACATGGTTCGGATCGTGACTGCAGGCGAGAATCGTCTTGCCATCCTCGGCGACATCGCGCATGATCTTCCAGATCCTCATCTGGTTCTGAAAATCGAGGGCGCTCGTCGGCTCATCCAGGAAGAGTATCGGCGTGTCCTGTGCGATGGCGCGGGCCATCAGGACCATCTGCCGCTGGCCGCCCGAGAGCTGGTTGTACGGCCGGTCGGCGAATTCGGTGATGTCGAGCGCGGCGAGCGCGTTCATTGCGATCTCCTTGTCGCGCCTCTTCACCCCGAAGAACCCCCCGAGGTGCGGCGTCCTGCCCATGAGGACGACCTCCCGTACAAGGTAGGGGAAGGGCGGTTTGTGCTCCTGCGGCACGTAGGCGATGACCTTTGCGAGCTGTTCGACCGAGTGTGCCGAAGTATCCTCGCCGCATATCCGCACAGTGCCTTTTTCGGCGCGCAAAAAGCGCAGGCAACACTTGAAAAGCGTTGTTTTTCCCGACCCGTTCGGGCCGAAAAGACCGCAGAGTTCACCCTCTCCGACGGAGAAAGAGACTCCCGAAAGGACGGGGAAATCCCCGTATTTGAAATGGATATCCTGAACCTGCAGCATGGTAATCACCCGAAGACAGCCCTGCCCTTATTGCGGAGCAGGTAGCAGAGGTAGGGGGCTCCAAGAATGGAAGTCAGAATCCCGACCGGGATCTCGGCCGTCGTCAGCGTCCGGGCGAGCGTGTCGCAGAGGATCAGGTAGCACCCGCCCATCATCAGCGATGCCGGGATGACGAACCGGTTATCGGGCCCGAGGATCATCCTGGAGGCGTGGGGCATCATGAGCCCGACCCACGCGATGATCCCGACGAGTGAAACAGCGAATGCGGTGATGGCAGTGGCGAACGCGATGACCACGAATTTGTACCTCTCGGGGTTTACCCCGAGCGTTCGCGCCTCATCGTCGCCCATTGAGAGGATGTTGAGTTTCCACCCGAGCGCCCAGAGGACGACGAAGCTCACGATGACCGCGGGGGTGAGGAGGAGGATGTCGTTCCAGGTCGCGTAGTAGAACCCTCCCATCAGCCAGAAGACGATCTCCCTGAGTGCCGTGTCGTTTGCGGTGTACTTGAGGAGCGAAACGAGGGCGGCAAATATCGACCCGATGATCACGCCGGCGAGGATGAGGGTGATGATGGGAGTCTCACCGCGGACGCGAGCGAGGATGTAGGCAAGGGTGACTGCGAGAGCGCCGAAAACGAACGCGGAGAGCTGGATCGAGAAGAAGATAGCCGGAAAGACGATCCCGAGAGCCGCACCGAAGGCTGCTCCCGACGAGACACCGAGGATGTAGGGTTCGACAAGTGGATTTCTGAAGACGCCCTGAAAGACGGCGCCTGCGATGGCAAGCGCACCACCGACCGAGATGGCAAGGATGATTCGCGGTACGCGGATATCCCAGATGATCGTATTGTGGAGTTTCGGCAGAGCGGTTATGTCGCCGAACGTGAGATGGACGAGGATTGTCCGGTAGACATCGGTGATCGTGATGTTGTACGCTCCCATGACGACGGCGATGCAGGCCGTTATAAAAAGGAGAAGGGCAAGAGCTGCGAGAATGGCGATCTTTCTCCCTTCTCCGAAGCCTTCGACGGGATCGTAACCCAGGTTGATGAGGAGTTGTTTGAAGCCTGTGGACTCTGTCATGCGGTATCCTCCCGCCCGGCCGGCGTGGACACCATCATATTAGTAGCAATAATATATAAAATAGTAATATTTGATGCTATTGTATCTCACCATAATCTTCCTTGGTGCAAAGAATTCAATTTATATATTACTTATTCAATTCCTAGTTATGAAACGTAGTTGTTGTGGCGGAGGGGCCGCCCTGCTTTTTGTCTGCCTGCTCTGTGCGGTCTTCATCTGCGGATGCACGGGAACGACCGCCGGCGAACCGGCCGGTGACGAGTCCGGGATAAGGACGATCACCGATATGCGCGGGCGGACGGTGGAGATCCCGGCGACGATCGATCGGGTCGTCTGCATCGATGACGGGTTCGTCGAAGGCATCATGTACCGGTTCGGAATGCAGGACCGGGTTGTCGGGCTCGGCGGCGAATGGATTAAGGACTACAATTACACCTTCGAGACGACGGAAGGCGGGACGTACGAGTACAAAAACGGCATGAACCCGGTCAGGTATCTCGCACCTGATCTTGCCGACCTCCCGGTGCTGGTTACGTCCGGGACGGCGATCAACTACGAGACGCTCGCCTCCCTCGACCCGGACGTCGTCTTCCTCCGTGCCGGGGCATGGGCATTCAGCGCGGGATCCGACGAGAACCTTGAGAAGACGATCCAGACGATCGATTCGCTCGGCATCCCGCTTGTCATCCTTGTCGGCCCGCCGTATCAGGAACGCCCGACCGTGGACAATGTCGGCGAAGAGATCCGGCTCGTCGGCGAGGTCTTTGCACGGCAGGAGGATGCTGATGCGCTTGCGTCCTATCTCGAGGGGGAGATCGCCGTGATTCGGGAGCGCACGAAAGACATTCCTGATAGTGAAAAACCGCGGATGATGCAGTTCGGTCTTTCGCCGCGGGCCCGGCAGGGCGGCGGTGCCGGAATGGCCTGGGGCGGCGATACAATCGAGTCTTATTTCATCGAGGAGATAGCAAACGCGAAGAACGCGTATGAGGGCACCGGGGCGTTCGTTGTCATCTCGACCGAGCAGGTGCTGGCGCTCGATCCTGATGTGATAGTTCTCCCGACCGCACAGGGCTACCACCCGGCAAGCGAACTCTACACTGCCCCGTATTACCAGAACCTGCAGGAACTCACGGCGGTCAAGAATCACCGGGTTTACGCTCTGCCGTACACGCCCTATAACTGGGCGAAGCGTCTCGAGTATCCGATCGAGGCGATGGTGATCGCCAAGGCTGCATACCCCGAGAGGTTCGCGGACATCAACGTCGGCGAGTGGACGCTTGATTTCTACCAGCAGGTTTACGGGGTCGATGAAGCGACGGCGAAGGAACTCCGGTCGGTCCAGTGGATGGACTGGATGGTTGAGGAGAACTTCTGAGCGCCGGAGATCGACGGCCGTGCGTGGAGCTCATCTCCACGCAACCGCGGTCGCGAGTCCCGGCCGGGGGCATGGTGTCCCTGGCGGCATCCCCGTGCGCGAGTGCTACCCATATTGTTATAAATCATATTTAGTGGAATTTCCAGGCAAGAATCCAATTATTTATTAGATTCCAGGCTGAGGTTCTTCACATCACAGGGGCGCTGCCGCCTCCGGGGGAACCATGTACGACGGTATCATTCAGACGGCGACGCTCGCGGCCGGACTGCTCGGCGAGGTCGTCCCGATGATGGTCGTCGGGGTCTTCCTCGCCGAGGTGCTCGTCGCCCTGAAGATTGCCGGCAGGATTGCGGCCTTCTCCCGCCCCCTCACCTCGTTCGCCCGCCTGCGGGAGGAATGCGGCACGAGTTTTCTCATGGCCTTCGTCTCTCCTCCGGCCGCGAACGCCATGCTCGTGGATTACCATGCAAAGGAGATCATCAGCCGCAGGGAGATGATCATCGCGGCAACCATGAACTCGTTTCCGACGGTGGTCATGCACTGGCGCTATCTCCTCCCCGTCTACGTCCCGCTCCTCGGCATCCCCGGCCTCGTCTACTTCGGCCTGCTGATGCTCGTCGGCCTCGCAAAGACCGTGATCGTCATGCTTTTCGGCCGTGCCGTCCTCACCCCCTCGCCATGCGCACCGTTCGTTCCGGCAGAGGAGCCGGCCATCACGCTCCGGGAGGCGCTACGGACGGCGTGCACCTCCTCGAAGAAGACCCTCACGCGCCTGCTCTCGATCACCGTCCCCACCGTCGTCGTCGTCGCATTCCTCATCAACGCCGGCGTCTTCGACCGGCTTGCCGTGATGATGCAGGGCGCGGGAGCGGTCTTCCCCGTGCCGCCGGAGGGGTTCGCCATCATCGCGGCACAGTTCGGCAGTTTCGTCGCGGGTGCGAGCGTCGCCTCCGCCCTGCTCGCCGCCGGGGATATGACCTGGCAGCAGATCGTCCTCACCCTGCTCGTCGGCAACGTCCTCACCAGCGTGACGCGGAGCATCCGGTGGCTCGGGTCTTCTTACGTCGCGATCTTCGGGATGCGGACGGGAACGGAGATCATGCTCGTCTCGACGGCGCTCCGGAACGGGATCATGGTGTTGCTGGTCGCCGTGCTGGCGTACGGATTCGGGTGGGGGTGAGAGTGCGGCGTTGCGGGTGACGTTCTTGAGTCGAGCGTCAGGATGTATTAGCAGGCTGCTTCGCTCTTTTGGTGCTGTAAAAAAGATCTTCGATGGCGTGGAAATTCTTTGAAAACGGGATTATTGGATTAGATCTGTAGGTCTCCTTTCTCCCGCAGGTAATTCCCGGGGCCTGATGTTGCGAAGGTAGCAGTCAGTATGGTTTCGAGAGGTTTGAGGATCGATGTACCTTCGTCGAAAGCATCGGCAAGCAACCTCATCCCTTCTTGAATTTTTTCAAAATGCTTCATTTCAAGCGGAACTGTGCTATCGCCGGAACGGATGCGTTTGAACCGATCCATCAACCCCGTATAACAGGTATTGAGGACGAAATCAGCCATAAGGTAGTCATCAGTGAATGCATAGCGGAGCGTGCGGTTAGTTATGCCATATGCTGCAGAGAAATAGTAAATTTTCTTCTCAATGTTCTCTTCCTTTCGCATCATCGCTTCTACCCGCCGCAACTCGGTGACGAGTTCCTTTCTGAAGAAATCTTGCCTTGACATAATTTCCCTCACTGGAAATATCTCGGATGCTCATTGCCATAGATGCTATCTGCAGTCACGCACGGTGAGACGAACACGGATGTCGCTCCAATGACACTGCCTCCCCAGGATTCACCCTCAAAAGGGGCATACCTGGAAATCCAACCCTCCTCTGCGGAGATGTTCAGTGGTGCGCTGACATCCCTGTCCTGGATATACTCGTGGATTTCTTTAAGCCGTTCTTCACCGAGCATTTTCTCGATGAGGGCATTGTTCAGGTCATCAATGCGCCGCACAATCGAAGAATCCGTATTAATCGAGTAGAGAGGGATCTTTCCAGCACCCACGTTCAGGAGGCCCCATGCAACAAATTTTTTCACGACCCTGCCTGCGGTGACACGCGAAACGCCTGCCTCTTCTGCGAGTTCGGTAACGTTAAATTCCATGTCGGACAGCGGCAGGAGGAACTCGAGAATTCTCAACTCGCAGGTGTTTCCAAATAATCCTTCAAACGGACGTGCCATAGATCTCACATAATTTCATGCGGTGATCAAGAATACTCTACGCTTACTGATAACTGATATTGTCGCAAGTGATAAAAATATTTTGCATCACGTTAGAGCTTACGATATCGCCCATCAACGACGTTATGTCCATGACTTTTCAGGGCAAAGATGGCGCCTTTCATGTCGGCTACGTAGTATTTCACCTTCTTTTTCTTGATCTGTGCCACATATCCGTCGTTCATCAGGATCTGAAGTGCGTCTTCAATGGACAAACAAGATCGTCCTGTGAATTTCTTTATATAAATCTTGTACAGTTTTTCGGAATGGTAGCCTGCATCTGTCCGAAAGTGCCTCCCCTTGTACAAAACATTGAGAATAAAGAGCGCTTCATCGGGGAGATCGCATGACATAAGACACTGATTTACAGTTCTTTTCGTTGCTATATATAATGTGGTTGTTTAAGTTTCGTTGCTTTTGAGGGGCCGATATCGGCTTTCCTCCTTCAGCAGGGTCTTAAATCCGTTTTAGCGACGGCTTTTTTTGGGCTGCACGGAAAGCCTGTGTTGTCTCACCCTATCTGGCTTCATTGCATACAGGGGGCTCTACAGATTGCACCGTTCACGAACGCGGCTGCTTCTCAATGAATCACCCACCCTGCACCTCCCGCACCGCCCGTATCTCCGGTATATCCATCCCGCCGAGCAGTTGGACGATCGCCTGCACGTAGGGCTCCTGCCGGGTGCAGCTCGGGGATGCACGGGGGTCGCTCCGCTGCCCCTGCCGGCCCATCTTTGCGTGGCCGGTGGCGATGTAGTGCAGAAAGTCCTCTTTCGGGAGACCCCACCGGCAGTTGACCTGCAGCCGGACGAAATCCGGGTTCTTCGGATTCGGGAAGAGGACTGCCCGCGTCCCGGGGAGCTGGACCGTGTCTCCGCCGTTTGACTCTGAAAGATCGAGGACCCGCCGCCAGAGCCGGCCGCAGGCTACCTCCGGGCAGACCCGGCAGTAGCGGTTCGACGGCGGCGTGCCGTCGCCGGAGTAGTGGCGGCAGAAGTTCGTGTCCATGGGCGTTCAGTGGTTCCGTTGTGGGTCACCTGTGCCGCACAACTGCTCGACGCAGGCGTCACTGCACCGCATCAGCCGCTCGGCATACGCCTCGATGAGGTCGCGCTTTGCAAGGCACTCGAGCCACCCCCGCGGGATCGCGGACGCCCCGGAGTACGCCCCGGCGAGCTGCCCGTAGACCGCCGCGGTGGTATCGGCATCCTCTCCGAGGTTCACCGCGAGGAGGCAGCCCTCTTCAAACGTGCTGCTCCGGCCAAACGCCCAGAGCGCCGCCTCGACCGAGGCCGCGACATACCCGCGCCCCCGGATCTCGGGCGGCTCTTTGCGGAGGTAGGACCCCGCCGCGACCGCATCGATCTCGCCGGTGAGCGGGTGCTCTTCCCAGTAGCCCGGAACCGGCGAGTAGCGTTCCGAAAGCAGCGCCTCTTTCGGCGCACCGGCAAGTGCTCCGAAGATCAGCCCCCCGAAGTACCTGCAGGCGTCGACGGCCACCGGCAGTGCGTGCGTGGTCCGCGAGCTCTCGCCGGAGAGTAGTTCGATCGCCCGGGCAGGATCTTTAGCGTAGAAGATCGGCACCGGGGCTAGACGCATCAACGATCCGTTGCCTGCCGACCACTCGTCGGTCAGACCAGGGAAGGGCTCGCGGGTGCGCATGAAGCGCTCGAGGGCCCTTCGGGTCGTCGTCCCGATATCAAAGCACCTCTCTGTGCTCGAGAGGTGCCCCTCCCGGTACCAGCGCACGTAACGATCCAGCTGGTCGATGGGGTCGAACCCCTGCCTCTCGTTCAGGCTCTCGGCAAGACAGAGGGCGAGCGAGGTATCGTCGGTCCATTCCCCGGGCTTGAGGTTGTGGCGTCCGCCGCCGACCATGCCGGTGACAGGCTCAAACGTTCCCGGCGGCCGGAACTCGACGGCTACCCCGAGGGCGTCGCCGACGGCGAGCCCGAGCAGGCAGCCGCGGTAACGGTCGATCCTCTCCATGATCAACTCTGGCGTCACTTTCACCAAAGAGCGTTCTGTTTCGGCTCAAATAGCAACTTTCATCCCTTCCTCACTCCCTATCTCTCATCAAGAGAGATTGCCGAATGTCCCGCGCCGTTCTGTACCGCCAATTGCCCGGAGAGGGTCTAGAGAGATTCATTGCGGAGTTCCGGAGATCTGCCGCCCGCGACCCGTTCGCCACCATCCTCATCGTCCCGACCTCCCACCTTGCCCGGAGGATCGTCCACCGCCTCGGCAAGGAGGGTATCCCCGTCATCGCCGATACCGTCACCACCCTCCCCGGGTTTGCAAGGAAGGTGGTCCTGGCCCATGCAACATCGGAGACGCTGATCTCCGCTACCGAGTCACGGCTCATTCTCGCCCGGCTGCTTGCCGCCGGCAGGTGCCCGCTCCTTTCCGGGTCCGGGGCCGTCGAGGAACTCGCGACCCTCTTTGAAGTCCTCATCATGCGGAAGGTCGAGTATCCGGCCGCCCTCGGCGACCTTGCAAGTCAGAAGAGCGCCGAGATTGCCCGCCTCCTCGACGCCTACCTCCAGTTCCTCGACGAGCACCGCCTCGTCGACGAAAGCACGCTCTATTCCCGCGCAATGAGGGTGATCGCCGGTGAAGGCGTCGGGTTCCGGACCGTCTACGTCTATGGGCTCTTCGAGCCGATGCCGCTCGAGCGGGACCTGCTTCTTGCCCTGCGCCAGAGTGCAGATGAGTTCTACTACATGCTGCCCTACGCCCCAAACCCGGCGGTCTTCTCGGACGACGGCGGGTGGCTTGGCCCGGATGCGGTCGTCTCCGGGGATGAAAAAAACGAGCGCTCTTTGCGCATTGCCCGGCTCTTCTCCCGGTGCGAGCCAGCGGACTACAGCGAGTCCATTATGGTCGCAGAACGGCGGGACAGACTCGATGAGGTCCGGGCGATCGCCCAGGAGATCCGCTCCCTGATCGCGGGAGGGGTCCGGCCCGATGAGATCGCGGTCGCGTTTCCCGATCTCGCGTCAATGGTGCCCTATGTGGAAGAGGTATTCCCCGACTTCGCGATCCCGTACACCGCGTCCGGCGGTCGGCCGCTCTCTGCATCACCGCTTGTCTGGGCGCTTCTTTCGGTCCTCGCCGTCCCGATCCGCGGCTACCGACGGGAGGACGTCGTCGCCCTCACGGCCTCTCCTTACCTGCCGAACGCCGGCGGTTGCGAGATCGACTTCCTCTCCCGGGAGGCCCGGATCACCGCCGGAGCCGCCTCCTGGGAGGAGCGGTTTGCCGCGCTCATCCGCACCCTTGAGAATGAGCGGGCTAGACCGGATGCGCCCAAGCACCGGCTCACGGCAAAGATTGCTGCCGTCACGGCAGCACAGGAGAAGATCAGGTCGCTCTTTGCCGACCTTGCGGCTCTTGAGGGTGAAAAGACAATCCGGGAGCACCTTGCTGCCTACCGCTCGCTCCTCGAGCGGTGGCAGGCCCCGGTGATGCCGGCAGACGGCGACCCCGATCTCCTCGATCGTGAGGCCCGGGATCTTAGGGGATTTACGGAGGCGCTCGCGGCGCTCGACCGCTTTGCCTTGCTGCTCCCGGGGGAGAAGATACCGCTTGCGGAGTTCTTCTCCATGCTTGAACTCCTTCTCTCCGGGACCCGGACCGGCAGAGAGCGGCACGGCAACGCCGTCCAGGTGGTCGGCGTCCGGGAGGTTGCACACCTTTCCGTCCCCTACCTCTTCATCGGCGACCTCGTGGAGGGCGCGATGCCCCGGCTCACCACCCGGCTTCCGTTCACCACCGATGCCGAGACTCGGCGCCTTGGGACACGAACAGGAGAGGATATCCTCCGGGAAGAGCGCTACCACTTCATCGCGGCTCTCCTTTCCGGGCGGACCCGTGTCTACTTGAGTTACCCCGCATCCGACGGCGCAACGCCGCTGGTGCGATCAGGATTCATCGACGCCGCCAAAGAGGCGTTCTCCCCTGCACCGTGGGGGAGCGGTGACTTCCCGGACTCCCGGCTCGCAGCAGCCAGGCGAGCCGGCGCCCACCTCGCCCGGGGGGAGATGCCGGAGAGGATGCCGCCGGGCCTCACGGTTCCCGAGGCGGTCTCCCGGCTCAACATCGAGAACTACCACAGGAAGGGCGCCTACGACTCCCCCTACGATGGCCTCCTCGAGGGTGACCCGGCAATCCTCGCGGCGCTTGCCGAACGGTTCGGCGACGGGGCGATCTTTTCTCCGACCGCGCTTGAGACCTACGCGGACTGTCCGTTCCGGTTCTACCTGGAGCAGGTCCTCGGACTTGCACCCTTTCCCGATGCCGATCCCGACCTGACGGCACAGGAGCGGGGGAGCCTCATCCACCGGATAACCTATCGGTTCTACTCCGGCTGGAAGGGTGACGGCAACGGGGCGCTCACCGAGGCGTGCTACCCGGATGCCGTCCGGCGGATCCTCGATACCGGCCGGGAGGAGACAGAACGGCTTGCCCTCGATAGCCCCCTCTGGGTTGCGGATAAGGAGGTCCTCCTTGGGTCGCCCGCGGTGGGAAGGGGCCTCCTTGAACGGTTTCTCGAGCACGAGATGGCGGTCGCGGGCTCCCATTTCGTCCCGCAGGCCTTCGAGGTCTCGTTCGGCCTCCCGCTGGTGCCGGGAGAGGTCGACGCTGCCTCGATTGAGGATGCAATCGCCATCCCGCTTGGCAACGAGACGATTCGCCTGCGGGGCAGGGTCGACCGCGTCGACGTCATGCCCGACGGCCGGTTCATGATCACCGACTACAAGACGGGGACCTCACACCACGGACTCAAGGATATCCAGGCTGGAAAAGCGCTCCAGCTCCCTCTATACCTTCGGGCAGTCGAGATCCTGACAGGGATGGAAGGAGTCGCAGGCACCTACTACACCCTCAAGCGCGGGGAGGTCCGGAATCGGCCGGTCTTCTGGGACGCGAGTCTTGCGGAGTGCTTCTCCTGCTACACGGGTTCACAGAGAAACGGCGTCGGGGATGTCCGGGAACTGGTCGAGACCACGCTCTCGTGGGTGCAGAAGTATCTTGCTGGGATTCGGAGGGGCTTCTTCCCGCCCCGGTTGGATTCCGGTCCATGCCCGACCTACTGCGGCTTTAAGACTATCTGCCGGTTCGATCCCCTGCGGATACTCGAAGCGGAGGCGATCCCCGATGGCACTGACTGAACGCCAGGCGAGGGCCGCGCTCGACCATTCAATGAGCCGGTGCGTCACCGCCGGGGCGGGGACGGGAAAGACGCACGTCCTGGTCCAGAAGTACCTAAGCCTCCTTGAAGCCGGTGCCTGTGTCGGGGAGATCCTCGCCCTGACCTTCACCGAGAAGGCGGCGAACGAGATGAGAGTCCGGGTCCGCCAGGCGATTGCAGCAAAAGAGGGAGAGCGGTGGGACGCCACCCGGAATGAGTTCTTGTGGGCGAAGATATCGACTTTCCACTCCTTCTGCGCCTCAGTCCTTCGCGAATTCTCCATCGAGGCCGGGGTGGGGCCGGCCTTTGCCGTCCTTGATGAGTGGGAGGCGTTCCGGCTCCGGGAGAAGGTGGCGGAGGACCTCATCCATGGCTGTCCTCCAGAAACGTGCCGCGCCGCAGTGATTGCTGTCCTGCGGGCGATAGGGCCGTACGAGTTGAAGAGATACCTGGAGACCCTGTACTCCCGCCGCGGGGCTACCGAGGCGTTCTTTGCCGCGCTCGCAGAGGGCGAGGAGAAAGTGCTCGATGCCTGGCAGGAGGCCGTGGAGCGGCATCGGGCGGAGACCCTCGCAACCTTCCTCGAACGTGCCGCCCCATCGATCGAGACGCTCCGGGATCTCGCCGCCCGCTATTCGGGTGAGCGGGACCCGGGGGAGGTCTACCTTCGAGCCATCGGACCCTGCCTCTCCGGTGAGATCAGGGTCGCGGAGATGCTCGAAGTCCACAAAGACCGGCGTTTCTCTGCGAGAATGGGGCAAAAGAAGAATTGGAGCGGTGACGACCTCGATGCCCTCCAGGCGGCCTACAAGAACCTGGATAGGTGCCTCAAGGACCACGCCGGGATCCTCTCGCTTGCGTTCGACCCTGCCGACCCGTTCACCCGGGCGACGCTCGACTTCCTCCGCGACCTCGGGGTGACCTTCTTGACTTTCCTCGAAGCGGTTGAAGCGGAAAAGAGGCGGCAAAACGCCCTCGACTACGATGACCTGGTGAACCGCACCCACCGGCTCTTCTCCGATCGCGAGGATATCCTTAGCGCGCACTTCCGGAATCGGTTCCGGTACATTCTGATCGATGAGTTCCAGGATACCGATCCCGTCCAGATCGCAATCATCAGGGCTATTCTCGGCGACCCGGACGAGAACCCCGCGAATCTCTTCATCGTCGGCGACCCGAAGCAGTCCATCTACCTCTTCCGGGAGGCGGACGTGACGCAGTTCAGGAACGCCCGCGACCTGATCGAGCACGCCCTCGGCGGGGAGACGATAGCGCTCGACGTCAATTTCCGGAGCACCCCGGAGGTTCTCGGGTTTACCAACGCAATCTTCGGCTCTCTGATGGCGGAGTGCGAACGCCCCTGGGAGTTCCTCTACGAGCCCCTGCACGCATCCCGAAAGAGCGAGACCGGTTCGGTCGAACTCCTCCTCTGTCCAAAGATCAAGGACCGGGCGGAAGGCCGCCGGGCCGAAGCGGAGATGGTGGCAAGAAAGATCCGCGCCATCGTCGAGCAGGGAGAGAAGCGGGTCTATCTGGACGGGGGATCAAGGCCGGCCGGGTATGGGGACGTCGCCATCCTCCTTGAGCGGCGGACGAACCTTTCCTACTACGAGTGGGCGCTCGCCCGGTACGGCGTTCCCTACCACGTCCACGCGGGCCTCGGGTTCTACGAGCGCCAGGAGGTCTACGACCTCTATAATATCCTTCGGTTCCTTGTAAACCACCTGGACGATGCGGCGCTCTACGGCGTGCTGCGGTCACCATACTTCGGGTTCTCCGATGCCCGGCTCTATCATCTCGCCGCATCACCGGGGGCATACCTCTGGGAGCGATTGTTGGCGGACGGGGGCGCGGATGCAGTCAGGGCTGCGGCGACCCTCCGGGACTGGATCTCGCTCTCCCGCAGGCTCCCGCCAGCCCTTCTCCTCCGCCGGATCGTCGAATCCTCAGGCATCTTTGTCGTCTTCGGCGGGATGATCGGGGGTGAGCAGGCCGCAGCGAACGTCGAGAAACTGATCGCCATCGCGAGGGAGGCCGGTTCCTCCACGCTCGATGATCTCGTGGCAGAACTCGGGCGATGCATCGATGACGAGCAGCGGGAGGGGGATGCTCTCCTGGATCTTGCGTCCTCCGATGCGGTCCTGATCATGACCGTCCATGCTGCAAAGGGGCTGGAGTTTCCGGTTGTCGTCGTCCCGGACCTTTCGGAGACCCCGCGGCCCGACGGCGCGACCATCATGGTGGAGGAAGGGCTGATGCTCGGGGTCTCGATCCCGAACCCGGCAAACGACCACGAGCGTGAGGAGACGCCCATCCTCCGGATACTCAAGGACGAGCACCGGCAGAAAGAGGAGGCGGAGCGCAAACGGCTCTTCTATGTCGCTGTGACCCGGGCACGAGATCACCTCATCCTCTGCGGAGAGGCGTTGGATGAAGTCCCAAAGAGCCTTGAGGACGGGAAAACCCGGATGGCCTGGCTCGCGCACTGTCTCGGTCTCACGCCAGAGGTCCGCGCCCGGGGCGAGGCCGTGCTCGCCCTCCCAAACGACGAGGAACTCCATATCCCGCTCACCACCGATCCCTCTGCGATCCCGGTCGAGGTGCAGGAGACCGCCAGGGTCTGCCTGTCACTGCCGGACGATCTTCCCGCGGCGGCCGCCCCGGTGGGCATTCTCCCGGACGGGGCGGAGGAGCGCGTATACTCGGCAAGCGAGATTGAGGCGTACCTCCGCGGCTCGTTGGAATCACGGTCACCGGGGTTTGCCACCGGGGGAGACGGCCTGACCCGCGGCCTCGTCGTCCACGAGGTCTTCCAAGGCCGGGACCCCGCTACGGTGCTGCGGCGCTACGGCATGGATTCCGGCAAGGCAGACGAGTACCGGGAGCTCTACGAGCGGTTCCTCGCCTCGCCCCTGATGCAGGACGCTCTCCAGGACCACCGTGAGGTGCCGTTCCTCGTGCGGGTGAACGGGTTTGCGTTCCAGGGGACCATCGACCGACTGGTACAACGACCGGGCGGCGCCTGGCTGCTCATCGACTACAAGACAGGAAAGCCGGGGGATCTTGAGGATTACGCAATCCAGATGACGATCTACCGCCGTGCGGCGAGGCAGATTCTCGGGGCGCCGGTGACACCCTACCTCTACTTCGTCGATCTCGATCGCTGGGTTGAGGTTACGGTGGACGAGGATCGGGTCTTTGCCGAGATCGCCCGTGCGGTCAGGGAGATCGAGGGAGGAAAAGAAGACGAGCAGGGGGTAAGGTAAAGAGAGGTTTTCGCACCGGCCTCCCCGCGGCTTCAGTCATAGAGCCCGATCGCGAGGAGATCGTCGTCCGAGAGTTCGTCCCAGAGTTCAAGGACGATCGAGCCGTCGGCGAGAACGTCTCCGGGGATGACCCATTCGGAGTCGACCTCTCTGACCTCTTCAGCGCCCTCGGGGGTTCTCACGAGCACTTTCATAATACTATCACCATGCCCTCTACTCCCCCCTGGCAGGGCAGGCAAGTTCGCAGGCGCGGCAGTGATCGATGCGTTCTCTCCCGGAGGCTTTGTCGGCGTTCATCCGCTCAAGGCACCGCTCCCGGCTGAACCTGCCGGTGGATAAGGCGTCCATCGGGCAGGCGCGGATGCAGTAGCCCTCGCAGCCGGCACAGAGATCGCCTTTTGGAAGGTCACGATCTGGGCATTCCAGCTCCACCCAGACCGCCCGGAACCGGACCCTCGGCCCGTATCCTGGGACCAGGACGAGGTTGTTTCTCCCCATGCGCCCGATGCCCGCCATACATGCCGCGTCTTTGAGGTAGATCCCGCCGGCCTCCGGCTGGTAGGGGATGACCCGGCTTTCGACCCCATAGTGCTCCTGCAGCCAGCGGCCGAGATCTCTCCCGATACCAGTAAGGATCCGGTCTCCGGGCGTCCCACGGTCTGGTTCCCAGAGGTCGAGTTCGGGGTGCTCTGGATCGTGGTAAAGCCCGAGGACGATGTAGGTCCCCCGGTCTCTCTGCGATCCCCGGTATCCATCCGCAACCGCTGAAGGACAGTCGATAAGCCGCTTTGCCGGGACTGCTCCCGCCACGTCGGCCCCGAGTTCACGCGCTCTCCGGAGGGCCGCTCTGATAATCTCTTGGTCGTCGGGCATTGGAGAGGGTATGGAGCCGGGGGGTGAAGAAGAAACCGGTCGTCCACCGTCTTCGGGCATGGCATACCGAGTCCTGCGTCGCTCATGGTCACGGTACCGTAACACCGGGGATGGACAGCGTCGTGCTGCCGGGTAACGACCCCAAGGACCGGCGGCACAGGATTACAGCCCCAGGTCGGAGAGCCCAGGATGATCATCAGGGCGCCGCCCCAGCGGCCAGTGAAACTTTCGCTCCCCCTCTGTGATCGGCAGGTCGTTGATGCTGGCGTAGCGGCGGCGCATCAGCCCATGCTCATCAAACTCCCAGTTCTCATTCCCATAGGAGCGGAACCAATTCCCCGAGTCGTCGTGCCACTCGTATGCGAATCGTACGGCTATTCGCGCTTCATGGAACGCCCAGACCTCCTTGATCAGGCGGTAATCGAGTTCTTTCGCCCACTTCCGCTGCAGGAATTTGACAATCTCCTCGCGGCCGTTCACGAACTCCGCTCTGTTGCGCCAGACGCTGTCGGGGCTGTACGCAAGCGAGACCCTCACCGGGTCACGGGAGTTCCATGCGTCCTCAGCCATACGGACTTTCTGCACCGCCGTTTCATACGTGAACGGCGGCAACGGGGGTCGACTCTGCTCGGTCATACGTGCATGACATCACTGCGGTGTTGATAAGAGTATGCCCGGATGGCATCGGCGCACCCTCGTGCGGACGGCAGAACGAGGTAGTTAGATAGTAGAATTGCATTGCTAAATCGTAAATGTGCTTTGTGGTGGAACTGAGTTGAGAAATAGGACGCCCCGGCTGGGATTTGAACCCAGGTCGAAAGCTCCGGAGGCTTTCAGGATATCCACTACCCTACCGGGGCCGTCATAACATGTTGTTGCCTATTATATAAAAGGCCAGCGATAAGGAGCCCCTCATCTCCTCCTTGACTCGTAGAGATGCCAGATCTTACAGGCTCCTTCGTGGCTGACCATGCAGGGACCGACCGGAGTGCGCGGAGTGCAGACCTTCGCAAAGAGCCGGCAATCGGACGGCCGGGCGACGCCGCGCAGCACTTTATCGCAGATGCAGGCCGAATGCTTATCCACGTGCCGGATCGTGATATCGAACTTCTTCTGCGCGTCGTAGGCCTCGAACTCCGGCTTTAAGCGGAGGCCCGATGCCGGGATCACCGGGAACCCGCGCCATTCAACATCGAACGGATCAAAAACCTCATACATGAGGCGTTTCGCCTTGACGTTCCCCTCCCGGGTGACCGCGCGCGGGTATGCGTTCTCCACCTTATGCACGCCATCGCGGACCTGCTGCACCGCCATCAGAAGGCCAAGGAGAATGTCCTCCGGTTCGAACCCCGCGACGACCTGCGGGACGGGGAACCGCTCATACTCTTCATAGCCCATCACCGTGCAGACGTGCCCGGGGAGGATGAACCCATCAAGCGTCGCCTCCCCCTGAGAGAGGAGCCACTCCATTGCCGGGGGGACGAGCCGGTGGCACGAGAGGATCGAGAAGTTTTCTGGCGGGCGGGTGAGGATCGTGGCGGCGACCGTCGGCGCGGTGGTCTCGAATCCGACCGATATAAAGACGACCTCCCGGTCAGGCTCCCGTCTTGCGATCTCCACCGCCTTGTGGACGCCCTGCACCACCCGGACGTCTCCACCGCTCGACTCGAGCGAGCCCTTCGTCCCCGGGACGCGTAAAAGATCGCCGTAGGTCGTAATGGTGCAGCCGCGCTCAACCAGGTCGAGCGCGGCATCAATCTCCCCCTGCGGCGTGATGCAGACCGGACAGCCCGGTCCCATCACGATCTTGAGCCTTTCGGGAAGGATGCTCCGGAGTCCGGCGCGCGCGATCGCCGCCTCGTGGGTACCACAGATATGCATGAGCGTGATATCCCGATCGACGAGATCGTGAAGTGTCTTGAGGATCTCCTTACCTACCGCCATGGATTCTCATACTGATCTCTCGCCGATAGAGCATATTGGTGCCGGTGGTGACACCGGGAGGATTCACGCAGCCCGATAGAAGGTCCCTTTCCCTTCCCGCACGGGCTCGACCAAACCTTCCCCGGTATCTATGGCATCTCTCGACGACGCCCGGCCGGGAGACGCCGCATCGATCACCTCTCCGCCAAGCATCGACGCGATCTGCTCAAGTTTTCCAGGGTTTGCCGGCCTGACCCAGATCTCGGTGCCCGGCCTATCAAGGGTGTTGATCTGGACGCGGTCGGGGTTGATCGCCGCGACGGCGTCCTTGAGAAGCCGGAGTTCCTCTGGGGTGTCGTTGAGGCCCGGGACAATGAAGACCTCAAGCCAGATCTGACCGGTGAACTCCCGGGCAAATGCCGTAATCCCTGCAAGCACCCGTTCTGCGGTGATGCCCGGGCATGGCCGGTTGATCTCTTCAAAGACCTCTTTTGAGACCGCATCAAGCGACGGTACCACGAGGTCTGCCCGCATGAGGGCAGCCCGGACCTCCGGATCAGGAAGGAGCATGCTCCCCGTCAGCACCGCGACCTGGTAATGGGGGTAGTTGTCTTTGATGAAGGCAATAATCCTCTCGATGCCGGTATGGAGCGTCAGCTCCCCCGAGCCGGCAAACGTGACATAGTCAAGATCCGGTGCCGTCGCGAGAAAATCATCGAGTTCCGCAATGACCTGGTCGGCTGGGACGTATTCGCGCCGCTCGCAGGTGAGGTTGAGCGTCCGCCCGCACTCACAGTAGATGCAGTCGTAGGCGCAAGTCTTCTGCGGCATCAGGTCGACCCCGAGCGAGGTACCCAGGCGTCGGGAGAGAACCGGGCCGAAAAGGTGGTGATATCCCATATCCGGGGTATAGTCTAGCGTGAGGAGGTATGAGGATTCCCTTTGCGGCACTAAAGTGGTCGATGGAAGTGAGGCCGCCCGGTTGATGCCGCTCGGGCGGTCAGGAATACCGGCCCGATTGCTGACAGAAAAGACCCGGTAGACAATCGCGTCGATAAACTCATCGTACGCCTGCGCGGTCGAGGATTGTTACGATACTGCCAGAGAGGCGAAGCTCTCGTCGATGGCTTCGGCATTGGATTCGATGTAGGAAATGATCTAGCCTTTGATCTCTCAGGTAGATTCGAGACAAGAACTTCTGAAGCCATCAGCCATAGTTTATCGGTACAGAGTGCCGAAAGTGCCTCATGACACGACGCGCGAAGGTGCTTATTCCGAATGTATATAATGTTTCGGCCGGGAACATTCTGTATGTTCGGTGTCTCCACCTACTGCCTTCACCAGGAGCCGCTCGCAGTAGCACTCGAAAGACTTTCTCCGATAACCGACTGCGTGGAGGTGATGGACGAAGGGCTGCACCACCTCGAGAGCGTAGAGCCGCTGGAGAGTTACTCGTACCTCTACTTCATCCACGCGCCGGCCCGAGGGATCAACATTGCAAGCATCCATGAGCCCATCCGGCGGGCGAGCATCGAGGTCCTGACGCAGACATTCACTCTCGCTGCGGAAGTCGGGGCAGACGTGGTAATCCACCCGGGCTATTACGCGTGGATCCAGGAGCGGGATCATGCACTGGGGATGTTCAAGCAATCGCTCAAAGAGCTGACGGCGGCAGCCGAAGACCTCTCAGTGACGTTCTTTTTGGAGAATATGGGCAACTGGGAATATTTCTTCCTGCGCTCCTGCGAGGATCTGCCGCTCATCGATGGGATCGGGTTTGCGCTCGACGTCGGCCACGCCAACTTGAACGGGTGCCTGGACTGCTTCCTCGCACACCCTACGGCGCACTACCACCTGCACGACAACAATGGCGATGATGACACGCACTCTCCTATAGGGACCGGGACGATCGACTTTGTGGCTGTGATGGAGGCCGTGCAGAGGAACAACGTCATCCCCATTATTGAGGTGGAGACCCTTGATGGAGTGACCGCCAGCATCACCGCACTGGAAGCGATCGATCCTGCGGTGTCGGGTACATAGTTCTGTTCTGACCCGGTACCTCCACCTTTCACCCTGGATCGGCCGTAACCTTTTATAAGGAAAAACTCCAACATAATTGGTGCTTCGTGCCTCGGTGGCTCAGTCGGTAGAGCGCGTCCTTGGTAAGGACGAGGTCGCGGGTTCGATTCCCGCCCGAGGCTTGGGAGCCCGAGTTCTTAATCTCTTCTCGAAAATTAATCCGTAGCGTCAGCACTTCAGTGCTGGATGGCGCGATCCCTCCTGAGTTCATCAGAAATGCGGCACGGTGCTGGGTTTGTAACTCCTCAGATGCAGAGTATATAGAGGGGTTCGAAGAGTGCAGGGCGATCTTCTCTTCGATCCCGGCGGGCCGCCATCACGATCGATCTTGACCATGCCGTACCGGACGCTTATGTCGGCCCCCAACTCCTGTGCATATCGCGAGCATTAAGGCACTCTCCCGACAAACCAATCTGGCACTGATGGCACCTGTACAAGACGGCGACACCCTCCTCCTGCACTTCACCAGCACACGTCCCGACGGCGAGATATTCGAGGACTCCCGGTCGGGCGAGCCGATTCGGGTAACCCTTGGAGCAAAGCAGATCAATCCCCTCTTTGAAGAGGCATTGATTGGAAGAGAGCCCGGCGAGACGGTGACGGTGGTGCTGCCCCCGGAGAAGGCATATGGGAAGTTTCATAGAAAACTCGTCGTCACGGTAAAGCGAAAGAAACTGAACCTCGACCACGAGCCGGTCCCCGGCGAATTCCTCAAACTCGAGGTCATGGGCAGACCCTGCCTGGTGACCGTCGTCGACGTGGACGAAAAATCGATCACCGTCGACGCCAACCACCCACTTGCAGGTGAGACGATCACCTACACGATCACGGTCGTGGCGATCCTCCCCCGGGAGGGTTGAGCCCTCGAGAGACCGCAAGCCCCGTCCGGTGAATGCGGGCGATGCCCCGCCGCGCCCGCCGGACGTTACGTCAAAGAGTCGTATAAACACTGTATTTTTGGTTTTCAACCGGGTCTGCTCCAGCGGGTATTTATCCGGTCCATAAAAACCTCTTCTCATGAGAATAGGCTCATCCGGAGACGGGGGATCGCCTTGGGCACAGGCGATCATCGGTTTACTTCTGCTGCTGGTCGTCGTGTCTATCCCCATTGCACTCTCAGGCCCCTTCTCCCCGGGTCCCGAACCGGTGCACGTCAAGATCCTCGCGGTCAACGACTTCCACGGACAGTTCCCCGACGGGCAGAAACTCGACGGCGAACCTGCCGGGAGCGCGCCGGTGCTTGCGTCATACCTCAAAGGCGCGATGGCGGATGCCGATGATGCGACCACGTTCATCGTGTTCCCCGGAGACGTCGTCGGCGCGTCGCCGCCGGAGTCTGGGCTGCTGCTGGACGAACCCACGCTCCTCTTCTTCAACAGTTTTGCGGACGACTGCTCGAAGATGGTCGCAACCTTTGGGAACCACGAGTTCGACCGGGGCGTCGACGAACTGTTGCGGATTGTCCACGGCGGGAACGGTACGACGACAGTCACCCGCCTTGTGGACCCTTACCCGGGCGCGGTAGCGGAGTATGTCTGCTCGAACGTGGTCTGGAGGGAGAACGGCACCCTCCTTGCGGCACCCTACACGATCCTGGATGCAGGAGGTGCAAAGATCGCGTTCATCGGTGCCACCACAACAAAGACTCCCTCGATCCAGCGCCCGGTCTACGTCGAAGACCTCGTCTTTCAAGACGAGACCGAGTCGATCAACCGCTACGTCCCGGAGATCCAGCAACAGGGGGTGCATGCGATCGTCGTCCTCCTCCACGAGGGCGGCGAGCAAGACCCCTACGACGGTCCTACCAGGGATGGGGGCAACGTGACGGGCAGGGTTGCCGAGATCGTCGCCGGCCTTGACCCTGACGTGGATCTCGTCCTCTCGGGCCACACCCACAAATTCACCAACGCCTACCTGGAGAATGCCGGCGGAAACCCGGTGCTGGTGACGCAGGCATACAGTTACGGCAGGGCGTTTGCCGACGTCGACCTCGTCATCGATCCCCTCACCGGGGAGGTCTCCCATGCATCGGCAGAGATCGTCCCGGCATACAAAGCCCGTGTCACCCCCGATCCGGAGGCCGTGTCGCTACTCCGGATGAGCGAAGAGGCCGTCGGGCCGCTGACGAACCGGGTCGTCGTGGTTGCTTCGGCGGAGATCACGCGGCTGGAGACCGACGCCGGCGAATCCGCGCTCGGCAACCTCGTCGCCGACAGCCAGCGGGCGGCTATGGGCGCCGATATCGCGTTCATCACCACCGGTTCGCTCCGGGCCGATATAGAAGAGGGCAACGTCACATGGGGAGACCTTTATGCAGTCCAACCCTTCTCTTCGACCGTCCTATCAATGACCCTGACGGGCGAACAGGTCCTCGAGGCGCTGGAACGGCAGTGGGAGACCCCGCTGCCGCCCCACAACCTCGCCGTCTCCGGGCTGTCGTATGCTTTCGATGAAAGCAAGCCCGTCGGCAGCAGGGTCACCGAGGTCCGGGTGGACGGCGTCGTGCTCGACCCGAACGCAGAATACACAGTCGCGATGGTCGATTTCCTCGCGACCGGCGGCGATGGATATACCATCTTTACGGAAGGGAAGAATGTGGTCTATGGCCCGCTCGATCGCGATGCACTGGTCGCCTACATGGAATCTCTCCCGGGGCCGGTGGATGTGAAGGTGGAAGGAAGGATTACAAAGGTCGCGTGAATTTGCGGTCTCTCCGTTTTTTCAGCCGAATGGCTGTATGAGTAACTACCTGGGTCCGGGGCTCGACGCTGCTCTCCCGGCAGCAACCTTCATAATCCAGCACGAGCGATAGGCGCCGCTGTCCGGAGTTGTTGTCATGAAGATACTTGGTATCAATGGGAGTCCCCGGGGCGAAAGGAGCGCCACGTTGCGGCTCATCGCCGCGGTCCTCGAAGGTGCAAAGGAGGAAGGGGCAGAGATCGATCTCGTAAACATCATTGACCTCGATATCAAATTCCGGAACGCCTGCAGCGCCTGTTTCCAGGAGGGCAGGTGCGTCGAGGATGACGATTTTCCGGGGCTGTACGAGAAGATCAAGGGTGCCGATGGGCTTGTGCTCGGGTCTCCTGTGTATATCGACCAGATCACCGGCCAGATGAAGCTGCTCATCGATCGCATGGCCGATGGAATCCAGTGCCAGGTGCTCTCGGGGAAGTACGGATGCTCGGTCTCCACCTCAGGCGACCACGCCGAGCAGGAGGTTGTTAAGTACCTGAACCACTTCCTCCAGATGCTCGGTGCGACGCCGATCGGCGGTTTGGGAGTTGCAACCGGGAAGGATCCGGATGCCCTGATCCGGTCGGAAGAGGATGCGCGCAAACTCGGAAAGACGCTTGCCGAGGCAATACGGACCCGGCGGCAGTACCCGGAGATCGCAGCGTTCCACGAGCGGTTCCAGAAGAAATTCGAAGCGGTCATCACCGGCGAAAAACCCGAGTGGCCGGGTGATTACAAGCACTGGGTCGATCAGGTCTGGGTCTGGTAAAACCCGCACTCACCCAGACTCCCGCGCACCCCGGATCAGCCCGGGGAAATTCGGCCGCCGTCCCCAACTCCGTCGTCCCCAGGGGCACCCCGGCCGCGCCGTTCACCGGAGGAGAGAACGCGACCGTCTGGGTACCACTTCGGCGCCGGGCGTGAAGGCGCTCGTGACGGGAATGAGTGGATGGATCCCCTGGTACAAAGAGCATGAGCGTGCCAAGCGTAAGAGGACTATCGTAACGTGCAGAAAATACCGCCGTTCGGTAAACCGACTGCGTTGGTTCTTAGAATTTATCCACGAACCTGCTCTGCATTTATCCATGCCCTTTGTACCGGTCAATGTTTGTGGGATATATGCATCCGCGGTACATCCCGGCGGGTATTCATTGGAATCGGTTGGAACGAAGCAGACCTAATATATTTATAGAATGATAGCGCACGGCCCGGAGCGGAGGGCCGCCTCTGTAGGCCTTCACCGATACTGGAGATCTGACCATGCCTGATTTTACAAACCCCTTTGCCGGGAACCATATGGAGCGCAAACTGGATCGCGGGGAACTTATCCGGACGATCCGGTTCTCGATTGCCGCGGAGTATGAGGCGATCCAGTTCTATGAGCAGATCGCCGAGTCGACCGACGACCCGCTGGTCCAGAAGGTGATGCGGGATATCGCAGACGAGGAGAGAGAGCACGCCGGGGAGTTCCTCCGCCTCCTTCGGGAGATTGAACCTGCCGAGGAAGAGTTCTACCGGCACGGCTACGAGGAGGTCGAGGAGATGATCGAGGAGTTGAAGAAGGGCGGGGCTTGACCGCCCTTTTGTGCCGTATCAGAGAGTTGGGTTGCGAGCAAGCGATTGCACTCTCTACTCAGGGATCCCGGGGGGCACCCCGGCCACGCCGTTCACCGGGAGGGAGAAGACGATGGCTCCGGCGTCGGTGTGCGGTCCTGCCCGGGTGGCGATCGCCTGCATGATGCCGCATTTAAACTCGCTCTTTGTGAGGATAAGGATCAGGTCTTTCTCGGGCAGGATGGGCACTCCAAAGAACGTCTCCATGCTCTCGAAATTGGTGCCGTATGCCGGGATGACGGTTCCTCCTGTAGCGTTCGCACCCTTTGCCGCCTCCATTACTTCAGTTGAGAAACCCTTGTTTACAACCGCAATGACCAGCTCGTGACGGATTATACCCTGTTCCATACCGGATCGCCTCCCCTCTCCCTGCAGTGAGCCTCGCAGGTACTCCACCGTTCTTGCGCCACAAACGCTCCCTACAGGCACCGTAAACGCGATACCGCGACCGGATTGTTCCGGTGTCAGTTCATCGTGCATCTTCTCAAGCAGACTCTTTGACGACTCGGACGGCACCATGCCGATAAGGATCGTCTTCTCTCTCTCGCCCAACCCAAGATATGCCATAATTTTTGAATCAACGGTGCCTTTCCCCCGTGTCAGGAGAGTGCATCTCGCCCTCCCATCTTTAAGGAGGTTCATTACCCTTTCCTCTCGTCCGCGGTCGAAGATGGCAATCATCACCACCAGCGACCCGCCTGCAGACGTCTCGTCGAGCATTTCGGTCCCCGCATCTCACAAGTCGATGATATCTGTATCCTCTCTATCAAAGGATACTGCCTTCGCCATGGCTCTCACCCTTCGCACCTTCATCTTATAGATCAACCCCATAACCTGCACTGTGATCAGCGGCATCATGGCCACCACGGTAATGATCCCGAAAGCTTCGGTCAGCACGCTGCCCCCCATAACCCTTGAGACCCCTGTTGTGAACGGAAGCAGGAATGCCGCCGCCATGGTGCCTGCGGCAATTCCACCGGAATCAAACGCGATCGCGACAAAGATCTGGGGCGCAACGAATGTCAGTGCCAGGGCAACAGCGTAGCCCGGCAACAGGAATAGCCAGATCTCAATCTCCGTTAGGACACGGACCATGACGAGCGCCAGTGCAACTCCTACGCTTACAGAGAGGCTCAGCAGCATGATCCGGCGTGAGATCGCGCCGCTGGTGATCTCATCGATCTGGTTGACGAGAATCTGCACGGCGGGCTCCGCGGCAACAATGAAAAAACCGATGACGGCACCGAGCGGGACCAGGATCCAGTTGTACGGCAGAGACGTGAGAGCATGGCCCAGGTAGATCCCGGCAGGCACAAAACCTATGTTCACCCCGGTCAGAAAGACCGTAAGTCCAAAGAGGATGTAGACGATTCCCACGCCGATCTGGATCAATTGAGTTCTGGAGAGTCTCAGGTGTACCACCTGGTATACGCTGAAGATCACCACGATGGGTAGTAGAATCAGTGAAACTTCCCTGAGGAACTGAATCAATCCTCCGGCATACAGTCTTGCGAGTTCCGCTGTGCTGCTCACTGTGGTGGTGGGTTCATAGGCATAACCGGTTCCGGCGGGGTCAAAGAACAACCCCAGGATCAGGACCGCGAGGATCGGCCCTATCGAACAGATCGCAGTGAGTCCGAAGCTGTCTTCCGACCTCTTCTCCCCACGGACGGCCGAGATGCCGGCACCCATTGCAAGGATAAAGGGCACGGTGATGGGTCCCGTCGTAACCCCGCTTGAATCGAAGGCTACGGCCAGATAGTCCAGTCCAGTGAACGCCGCCAGGAGAAATACCAGAGAATACAGGAGAACAAACGTATAAGACAGCCGGACCCGGAGGAGGATCCGGAAGACGGCGAGAACCAGGAAAATGCCCACACCAAAGGCAACTGTGGCTACAAAGACAGGATCGGGGATGGCGGGGATCTGACGTGTCAGCACCTGCAAGTCGGGCTCTGCGGCTGTGAGGACTGCGCCCAGCACGAAACTGGTGAGGATGATCAGCCAGACATTGCGAGATTCGGTCAATTTGGAACCTATCAGTTCCCCCATCGGCATCACGGCCATATCAGCCCCTTGTGTGAAGGCGCTCATGCCTACGATGAGCAGGACGGCACCTATTGCAAAGAGTATCATTGTTCCTGTGGGCAGAGGAGTCAGGGTTAGGTGGAGCAGAACGACGATGGCGCAGATCGGCAGGACTGAACGCAGTGACTCTTCAAACCTTTTGAGGAGAACGTATCCCATCTCATACACCCTCTCTTCAGCCATCGTGGGTTAACGCGTCAGACTGACCCAAAGTGCCTCTCCTCTCCAGTAACCCGGCATATATACATTGGGCCGTACAGCCCACCATCGGATACCAGCCCTTTTCGGCCATTCTCCGCCTGGAAACGGCCGGATGGGATCCCGGAGCAATCTCTGGGAGCGTGTGGGGCACGATCAGGAAGGCTATGTGATCAAAAGGGGAAGACCTCGCAGGAATTTTACGCAGGAGAACGATGAACAGGTATGCTCTCATTCATAAGGAGGAGTGAGCCAACATACAGTCTCTTTTTGATGGGGATATGCGCGGTCATCAGGTCAATTTCACGAATATTTTACTATAAAATCTCATATAGTAAATTATCAATCGCTGATTGGTGCCCGACAGGTTTTTTAAAGATATCATTATGATATTCGCCATCAACCATAATTTATGCTCAGCATCGTCCCGGAGATCAGCCCGGATACCTTCTCCCTGATTATTATCCCGGTGTTCATCTTCTTTGCACGGATATGCGACGTCACCATCGGGACGATGCGGATCATCTTCGTCTCCCGTGGGATGAAGATGATCGCTCCGATCTTCGGGTTCTTCGAGATCTTCATCTGGATCATCGCCATCGGCCAGATCTTTCAGAACCTCACAAACCCGCTCAACTACTTTGCTTATGCGGCCGGGTTTGCCACCGGGAACTTCGTTGGGATGCTCGTCGAGGAACGACTGGCAATGGGGCTTGCGATCATCCGGATCATCACCCAGCGTGACGCGACCAATCTCATCGACTATCTCCGGGGCGCTGGATACGGGGTGACCGTTCTCGACGCTCAGGGAAAACAGGGCCCCGGCAAGGTCATCTTCTCGGTGGTCAAGAGGAAGAACATCCGCGACGTGGAGAAGGCTATTCACGAGTTCAACCCAAAAGCGTTCTACTCAATCGAGGACGTCCGGCGGGCTGCGGAGGGGACGTTCCCGGTCGCCGTGCCCGGCCCGACCCCGTTCCACGCTCATTTGGGCAAGGTCATGCGGAAGGGGAAGTGACCCCCGGATAGGTTATCCGATAGATGGCGTTCGCCCGGTCGTCCGAGACCAGGAGCGATCCGTCTCTCGTCACCTCCACATCCACGGGCCGGCCCCACGCCTCCCGGCCCTGGAGCCAGCCCTCGGCAAAGACCTCGTAGGCAGTGGGTGTGTCGTTCTCAAGGGTAACCATCGTCACCCGGTAGCCGATAGGCTCGAGCCGGTTCCAGGAGCCGTGCTCGGCGATGAATATCCGGCCCTGGTACTCTTCCGGGAACTGATCGCCGGTATAGAACCGCATGCCGAGCGCCGCCACGTGCGGACCGAGTTCCTGCTCCGGCGGCGTGAACTCGCTGCACGACCGCCCCGCCCCGAACTCAGGATCGGGGATCGACCGCCCGTGGCAGTAGGGGAACCCGAAATGCATCCCTATCTGTGGCGCACGGTTCAACTCGTCCGGCGGGGTATCGTCGCCGAGCCAGTCCCGGCCATTGTCGGTGAACCACAACTCATTGGTCAGGGGATGCCAGTCAAACCCTACAGTGTTTCGGATGCCCCGGGCGTAGATCTCGAGATCGGTCCCGTCCGGATTCATCCGGAGGGTGGTCCCGAACCGTTCGTCGCCGGGATCGCAGACGTTGCAGGGAACCCCCACCGGGACATAGAGTTTCCCGTCGGGTCCGAACGCGATGAACTTCCACCCGTGCAGCCGGTCGTCCGGAAAGGCATCGCTCACGACCACGGGATCAGGGGGCTTTGTGAGGTCGGCCTCGATGTTGTCGTAGCGCAGGATGCGTCCGATCTCGGCGACATAGAGGGAGCCGTTCTGGAACGCGACGCCGTTAGGGGAGTCGAGACCACTATCTATAACGATCACCTCATCGCCCCTCCCATCGCCGTCACGATCAGGGATCGCATAGACGTTCCCCGCCTCTCGACTCCCGACAAAGAGCGTCCCATTTGGAGACAGAGTCATCGACCGCGCCCCGGTGACGTTTCCGGCGTAGAGATCGATGGCAAACCCCGGCGGGAGGGTGATCGTCTCGAGCGGCAGGCTGCCGGTAGGGCCGCCCGGGGAGACCTGGAGAACCACGGCGATGCCGAGTAGGGCAAGAACAGCAACGGTGGTGAGGATGAGTGCGGTCCGGCGTGACATAGATCAACTCTAGAACTCCGGATGCCGGGAGCGCATATAGGTGTTACTCAGGGGTCGTCGATCAAGTATCGCTCATTGCCATCGCGAACCGCCTCACGTACCGGGCGTTTGAGATATTCTAATGTATCTTCTCGTGAAATGTAACAGAGGAATTGCGATGACAAATCACCCGGTTAAAAACATGATGCGATTGATGGCGACCAAGATCAGGACCATCGCGGACGTAATGTCCGACGATCAGATCGATGCGTTCCTCGATGAGATCCTGAACGCCAACCGCATCTACACCATAGGCGCCGGCCGCTCAGGACTGGTTGCAAAAGCGTTCGCCATGCGTCTTATGCATCTTGGCTTTACTGCCTTCGTTGTCGGGGAGACTGTGACCCCGGCCATGAAGCCGGGAGACATCATCGTTGTCTTCTCCGGTTCCGGGGCGACCAAGACGGTTGCGGATATCTCAGAGACCGCAAAGGAGATCGGTGGGAGGGTCTGCCTCATCACGTCGAAGAAAGATTCGAGGATCGGCCGCATCGCCGACTGCGTCGTCATCATCGAGAGCCAGCGGGACAAGGTGGCCGATGAGTCGGCGGAGTTCGAGATCCGGCAGATGATGGGTGAGCACAAATCGTTCGCACCGCTCGGCACCATCTTCGAGACGACCGCAATGGTCTTTGCAGACGCGATCATCTCGCGGTTGATGGAGATCACCCAGTGCAAGCCAGAAGATCTCCAGTGCCGGCATGCAAACATTGAGTGAGGAGTAGTCGTGAACGAGCACAGGTACGCCGGCCGGGTGCGCGGGGTGGAGATGTCCGGGATCCGGAAACTCTTCGATGCCGGAGGGCCGGACGCGATCAACCTCGGTATCGGACAACCGGACTTCGATACGCCTGAGCATATCAAGATGGCCGCAATCGCCGCCATCAGGGAGGGAAAGACCGGCTACACTCCAAACGCCGGCATCCCTGAACTTCGGGAAGCGATATCCGAGAAGTTTGCCCGGGAGAACGGTCTGGATTACCTGCCGGAGCAGATCCTGGTCACGGCAGGTGGGAGCGAGGCGCTCCACCTCGCGATGGAAGCCCTTGTGGACCCTGGCGACCGTGTTCTCTTCACAGACCCGGGTTTCGTCTCCTATGCCGCGCTTGCGACGTTCGCCGGGGGGAAGCCGGAAGGCGTCCCGCTCGATGCAACCCTGCACATAGACGTCGAACGGGCGAAGGAGCAGATGGACGGGGCGCGGGTCTTCGTTCTGAACTCGCCTGCAAACCCGACGGGGGCCGTCGAAAGCGAGGAGTCGATCCGTGCCCTCGTGGAGTACGCAAACGACCGAAAGGTCACTGTCATCTCCGACGAGGTCTACGAGCACTTCGTCTACGAGAAAAAGCACGTCAGCGCTGCGCGTTTCGGCGAAGACGTCATCACGATCAATGCCGCGAGCAAGACCTACGCCATGACCGGCTGGCGGGTCGGCTACCTTGCGGCGCCCGAGGATTATATCCCCCAGTTCCTCAAGGTGCACCAGTACTCCCAGGCATGTGCAACGTCGATCTCGCAGTATGCCGCGCTCGCCGCCTACACCGGCGACCAGAGCCCCGTTGAGCGGATGCGGGAGGAGTACCGCGCACGGCGAGACCTCCTGTATGCAGGGCTCACCGAACTTGGGTTCGACTTCCCCCGGCCGGAGGGTGCGTTCTACATGTTTGTCCCGATGGGGCGAACCCTTATCCAGAAGGCCGTTGATGCGGGTGTCATTATCGTGCCGGGCGAGGCTTTCGGCTCACGGGCACCCGAATACGCGCGCTTCAGTTACGCAACCTCCCGGGAAAACCTCTCGCGGGCGATTGCACGGCTCAAAAGACTGATGGAGTGAGTTAGAATGGTGAAAGAGTTACTCAAGAAATTATCGGATGCTCACGGCGTCACGAGCAGGGAAGGAAACATCAGAGATATCGTCCGGGCGGAACTTGCAGGAGTGGTCGACGAGTTCCGCGAGGACAAGATGGGCAATCTGATTGCCATAAAGCGCGGCGACGGCTTCTCCATCATGCTCGCCGCTCACATGGACGAGATCGGCCTGATGGTCCAGTACATCGACGAGAAGGGGTTCATCCGGGTCGTTCCTCTCGGCGGATGGTTCGGACCGGTGCTCTACTGTCAGCGGGTGATCCTCCACGGAACGAAAGGGCCGGTCCCGGGAGTCATCGGCGCGAAGCCTCCCCATGTGATGAAGGAAGAGGAGCGCAGGAAAGAGATCAAGATCGAGGATATGTTCATCGATGTGGGTGCGGCGAGCGCAGAGGAGGTGAAGAACCTCGGGATCGAGATCGGCACCCCGATCACCATCGACCGCGAATATAGAGAACTCGCCGGCACCCGCGTCACCGGCAAAGCGCTCGACAACCGTGTCGGTGTCGCCATGCTCATCCGGGCCCTGCAGCAGGCAGACTCGCCCCACACGCTCTACGCCGTCTTCACCGTCCAGGAGGAACTGGGGCTGAAAGGGGCGAAAGTGAGTGCCTACTCCTTAAACCCGGACTGCGCAATCGCAACCGATGTTACCATTCCCGGCGATCACCCCGGGATCGATAAGAAGGATGCGAGCGTCGAGATGGGCAAGGGCCCGGTCCTCGTCCTCGTCAGCGCAAGCGGGCGCGGGCTCATGGCCGACCCGAGGATGACGGCGTGGCTCCGGGAGACCGCGGAGAAGAACAACATTCCCTACCAGCTCGAGGTCGGGACCGGCGGTAACACCGACGCGACGATCATCCACCTCGAGCGGGGCGGCATCCCGAGCATCCCATTCTCGATTCCGGCCCGTTACATCCACTCCCCGGTCGAAGTGGTCGACACCGCCGATATTGAGGCGGGGGTCCGGCTCCTGGTAGAGGCGCTGAAGAGCAAACCGGCGCTCTAAAATACCTTTTTTGGTTCTGTAGTCACAGTAAAAGGTGCGCCCGGGAAGTGGGCATCATAACCCGGATGCGTATCGGTTCACGGGTGCAGTCTATTATTGGGTTTCACAGGCCTTACCGCCTTGACCTGCGAACTGGCTGCATCCCGGTGATTGCACCCTCGGGTTGATCCCTCTCCCAGGCAGATCACCCCCTGGTTCTGAGAGATTATTAATTTTATTCGCTCATAAGAATAACAATTATCTCGCTGTCGTATCACTCAAAAGGTCTCATTCTTCAACAAATATGACCGTGACGGGACACGAGTCGGCAGCCTCCATGGTGCAGTCGGCAAAGTCTTCGGGCACCTCACCTTCTGCAGGATTGCCGTTAACCCGGTACTGCTCCGCAACCTCGGAGAGACTGTCATCTGGGTTCTGCTCAAAGATATCCGGGCAGAGCGTCCAGCAGTTTTCGCAGCTGATGCATCCCGATCTGTCGATGGTAACCTTTACCACGCGTAATACCTCCACGTTGATATAGCACGGAAGGGCGCTCTTCCATGTTAAACATGACGGATGTGTGACGATCCACGTGTTTAGAGAGAAGGTATAACATCCGACTGCTCAAACATAAGAGGGTTCATGCAAAATACGGCTTGGATTACTCTGTTCTTCGCCGGGCTTCTGGAGGCGGGCTGGGCGCTTGGGCTGAAGTATACCGAGGGCTTCACAAAGATCGTGCCGTCGGTGGCAACCCTCGTTCTGATGGGAGGAAGCTTCTATCTCCTCTCGCGGTCGCTTGCCGACCTCCCGATCGGAACAGCGTATGCTGTCTGGACCGGCATCGGGGCGATCGGAACGGTCATCGCGGGGATCGTCCTCTTCGGCGAATCGCGGAGTGTTGTCCGCCTTCTCTGCATCCTGCTGATCGTGTCGGGAATTGTTGGGCTGAAACTCTGTTCGGATGCCTGAATGGGGCGCGGGATCCCGACCCATTACGTTTTATGGTCCTCGATCTCTACTCTCGTTTGCACTTTGGGTGAGAGTACCTGATCCAGCTGGCGTGCTGTTCTGAATCCAATCTCGCTCTGAACTGGTGTCCAGGAGTTTCCCGGACTTTAACAGTCTTGTGGATTATCAGCACAAACTCCAGCCACGTCGTAAAGCCTGCCCTCCCGGTGAGTCGGGAGCGGTATGACGACATGTGAGTGGAGCGCCGGAGAGCAATTCCCGATTGCGATACAAAAGCAAGGAAAACTAAAATCTAAGACGCCCCGGCCGGGATTTGAACCCGGGTCAAAAGCTCCGCAGGCTTCTAGGATATCCACTACCCTACCGGGACACAAGAAAATGTGCCTTGTCCCTAATAACTACGCTGTTCATGTTAAAAAGGATTGCCCACCGGAGGGTGCAAACCCTCCGGGGGAGCTGAAAATTCCTGGAGTTATCGGGATTCTTGTCTGGTAAAAACTGACCCGAGGATGAGGCCCGCGGGGCCTCATACACCTCCCGCGCGCATCACCGTATGCACCTTCACATCGTTTCCGGAGAACTGGATCAGGTAGTTCCCAAACTGACCCACGAAGATCCGCTTGCGGATATCCGCACTGTAGCGTTTTCCAAACCCGTCCTGGGCCACAATCTTGCCGGACTCACGGTCCCTGACCGTCACTTCAAACCACGAATCTTCGCTTGGATAGGTCTGCTTGAAGACCCCTTCACTCTTCTTCCCGTAATCACTTGTACCGTGCTTCTCCCGCGTGATCATCTTCGGTTCCACCTCAAAGTCGATGATGAGCGGGGGTGCGGTCAGGTCAAAGGAGAAGGCTTCCACCGAATGGCTGAGGTTGAACTGCGTCGTCCTGTTGTAGATCGTGACGTAGGGATCCGGGGTCGGCGTTATCTCCGGCGGCCTGCTGAGTGTTGGACCGGCTACACCGCTTGTTACGGTGGGGTATGGAGTTGCCGGGGTCAGGTACCCCGGATCGAAGTCCTGTTCGTCTTGCGTCTCTTCCGGGGCTGAGCCCGAAAAGATGTTGGACCAGCTGGGTTCGCCGCCCGGCGGCGGTTCCGCGCACCCGGCGGACGCGAGAGCTAGGAGCATCACCACGGTTACAAAGAATGTTCTATACACCCAGTTCACCGTAATGGGATTATTTTTATTGGCCATTTATGCTTTTATTCTTGGATTTTTTGAGAAAAATTTTTCACAATAAATATATATTAAGATAGTATGTTATCGCCATAAACCGTCTTGCTGAAACAATTTTGTTGTCTTGACCTCTTGAGAATTCTCTAAAAACTTGTAGGACATTAAGCGCCAATTATAGTGCCTCGTGCGTCCCGGGCACTGCTTCCTGGATATCCAGTAATGTATATCTGCGCCAGACACCAACGTTCTATGATAACGATGGGCAGAAAACAGGGAAAAAGAGCAAAGCACGGGGAACAAACATACAACAATGGGGGAGATCTCGATTCGGACACCCCTATACCGACACGCTCAGATTCGCTTACGCTCGACAGAACCGTAGCGTCCATCAAGTATAACCGCTACGTTCAGATCCTTATCGGGCTGACGCTTGTCGGGGCCCTCCTTCGGTTCTATAACCTCGCCGGAAACTCGCTCTGGCTCGATGAAGCCGCGACACTCTCGTTCGCCCGGCAATCGCTCATCGGCATCTGGGAGAGCATTGCTGGCGGGGAGTTCAACCCGCCNNTACCCGCCGCTCTTCTATTGGCTGGAGCACGCGATGCTCGTCTTCGGGGAGAGTGAGTTCGTGCTTCGGTTCCTTCCTGCGCTCTTTGGCGTTCTGACAATCCCGGTCGTCTATTATATTGGAACAGAGTTCCGGGACAAAAACGTCGGGCTCATAGCCGCCGCACTCCTTACGTTTTCGCCCTTCCACATCTTTTACTCACAGGAAGCCCGGGCATACGCCCCGATGCTCTTCTTCTTCTCTCTCGCGCTGCTCTTTTACGTGCGGGCGAGCAGATCCGATGAGGTCCGATCCTGGGTTCTCTTCGGCGTCTTCTCCGCCGTTGCCTTCTGGATGCACTTTTACGCGTTCGTTCCGGTCGCCGTCCTTATCCTCCATGCCCTCATCACCCGTGCGGGCGATATTCGGCGTGATGTCCGGAGCGCGAGAGCACCGGCCCTCGCACTTATCGCATTCATCGTTGCCACCCTCCCCCTGCTCATCGTCACAGTCAACCTCTTCCTCGCGAGGACATCGTCCGCCCCGACCTTCGGGATGCAGGGGCTTGATGTCATCTACCAGACCCTCCTCCAGATCTCGGGGTTCAGCGATCTCATCCTCGTGCCGTTCCTCATCCTCTTCCTGCTCGGCGTCGCCTGCACCTGGCGCGAGGACCGGAACGGAGCGCTCCTCCTCGTCTTCATGATGATCCTCCCGNNCTTATCCTCTCTTCGAGGATGCCGATGATCCCGCGCTACCTCATCTACCTCCTTCCGGTGTACTTTGTCGGGATTGCATCTGCATATCCTGGACTCTACGCTCTTGTCAAGGACAGGAGAGCAGTCTATCTGGCTCTCGCGGCGGCTTTTCTCGTCAGCACGCCATTCCTTGCAGCCTACTATACGACACCCCAGAAGAACGACTGGCGGGGTTTTTCCGCAGAACTTGACGAAATGACCAAAGATGGCGATCTCGTCGTTGTGCTGCCGTCTTACATGACGCTTCCGCTCAATTATTACTACAGCAATGCAACAGACGGGACCATCGAACTTGTGGCGACGACCGAGGGGGATCTTGAATTGATCAGGAATCAGTATCCTGGAAAACAGACGTACTATGTGGTAACCGGGGATATCTTCGCCGCAGACCCCACCGGAGATGCGGTGAACTGGCTCCAAGCGAATACAGAGTTTGCCGGGCAGCGCATGGGGATCTACCTCTTCAAGTCGGTCTAAGGAGGGGGGACAACGACCGACACTTACGATCTCACAGTAATCATCCCGACCTTCAATGAAGAGGAGAATATCGCAGCAATCATTGATGCGGTCAACACTGTTCTCACGAAGAACAGCATCCACGGCGAAATCCTGGTCGTGGACGATGACTCGAAGGACCGTACGATCCCGATCGTTCGGGAGATCACCGGCAAAAATAGCAACGTACGGCTGATTGTCCGGAGAGAAGATCACGGTCTCTCTCAGTCAGTCGTCGAGGGGTTCCGAGCGGCTCGATCCGATATCCTGCAGGTTATCGATGCTGATTTTTCGCACCCACCGGAGCTCATTCCCAAGTTCTATGAGGCGATACGAGAGGGGGCAGACATCGCCATAGGAAGTAGGTACATGAAGGGTGGAGATATCGAACAATGGCCGCTCAAACGAAGGATCATATCCCTCGGCGCCACCGCATTTGGCCGTATTCTCTTCCCGGAGGTCACAGATCCCGTAAGCGGGTTCTTTGCCGTGCGGCGGGAGGTCGTTTCCGGTGCTCCCCTTGCGCCACGGGGCTACAAGATCCTGATGGAGATCCTTGGCAAGGGCCGATGGCGCTCGTTTACCGAGATACCGTTCGTCTTCAAAGATCGTGAGGAGGGAGAAAGCAAACTGCGGCTCGGCACGATGATCGACTACCTCGGACAGTGCGCCAGTATCATCCACTTTGCGATGGCACATAGGACTGGGCCGGTCTGGGCTGAGTGGACGAAGGTCCTTCGGTTCGGATTTGTCGGGCTTTCCGGGATTCTGGTCAATATGGGCCTCCTCTACGCTCTGACTGAGATCGCTGGCCTCTATTATCTGGTCTCCGCAGCAATCGCAATCGAACTCTCAATCGTAAACAATTTCATCTGGAATGATGTCTGGACATTTCGTTCAGCAAAAAACCTGAAGTTCAAGCAGAAAATTTCGCGGTTCGGATCGTTCCAGGCGGTATCAATGGGTGGGCTCGCAATCAACATGGTCATTCTCTATCTTCTTGCGGATATTGTCGGGGTCTACTATCTCATCGCGAACCTTGTGGGGATATTCATCGCGTTTGCCTGGAACTATACGATGAATAGGCACAACACGTGGGCAAGAGCATACTGACGCAGCACCCAATGCAATTCCGCTTGGCCTTCATTTTCGATCGGAAAGTAACTTGCGGTTGATGACGGCCAAGACTCCTGGTTACCCTGAGTACCCCCGAATAACCCCCCGGTACACATCCACCGCC
>LFRM01299693.1_pt1 | contig 58091 bp, 63 predicted proteins | sample 618341 | NCBI WGS metagenome assembly LFRM01 (sample SAMN03654438, study PRJNA283298) | anaerobic digester metagenome | isolation source: pool of bioreactors CSTR01a, CSTR02a, and CSTR03a thermophilic anaerobic... | place: Denmark: Kgs. Lyngby | collected 2014-05-21 | reverse complement strand
TTTTCTAGTTCCTTGCTGTCAGTTGACAGGGTCGTCTATCTTACCACCCTTATTTAGGGCTTTCAAGACTTTTTGCCGCTTTTTCGGCGGCAGCGTTGTCTATCCTATCACCCGCTCTGGGGTTTTGTCAAGACTTTTTTCTGCCACCCCTTCGGTGTCAGCGCTGTCTATCTTACTTTCCCCTTTGGGGATTGTCAAGGCTCATTTTTTATCACCTTTTCAGCGACAGCGTTCTCCATCTTACTACCCCTGTTAGGGCTTGTCAAGGATCTTTTTCTGTCACCTCGTTGACAGCGTTGTTTATCTTACTCCCCACCTGAGGGCTTGTCAAGCACTTTTCTGTCACCATCTCGCATCAGTGTTGCTCAGCTTACTGCCTTTCAGGTTCTTTGCCAACACTAATAATATCCCACCATCCTATCTTTTCATACAAAACAAATACACCAACAAAACTTTTCCCTGTTTAATGTTCCAATGGTTTAGCATCCAATCTGACATAAGTTTTCGGGACCTGACCCACAATTATGGTATCGGTCACAGGAACCTGTGTTTTTACTCTAACATTAGATGTGATCAGTGGTACAACCACCCGCACCTGGCTATCAACAGATAGATAAAGTCGGTGGCGTGTTTGGTTTATCCCCGCTTCTTCAAACTTATCGAAAACAGTGGTTTTCACTGTACCAATGGGGTAAATTGAAACCTTAATCCGCGGACCATAGTTGGCAATCAGTTGACTTCCCAATACCTGCCCTACAGGGATATAAAACTTCTCCTTCTCTAAGCCTTTTAATGCACTGTTAATGGATAGTGTTGTATCAGAAGCCAGTTGGTTGATGCGCACAATATTGGGCTGCATCAAAACAATCTGCCCTTGAGAGTCCTTCTGGACACTGATCAGATCATCATAGTTAACAGAATCGGCTATTTTGGCTTTTATAGCATTATTCACAGCTTCAGTCGCAATTTGCCGTGCCCTTGCTTCAGCAATATGACTGATAGTCGGTTTTAAATTGTGTTCGATAATAATGAACATCAAAATTAGAAAAAATAAAGTTATTCCGCCGGCAACCAGTGCCAGTTTGATTCTTGGTACACGGCGGCAGTAGAAAAGGTGTAGCCGAAACAGTGCTTCCACCCCCTCGAAAAACAATACCATGTATTATATGATTACGTTTCCAAAGGGGTGCGCATCCCAATTTTATAATTTTATACGGGCAAATTTTCTTTTTCCGATCTGTACAATCATACCGCTGGTGACAAGGACACGATGATCAGGATCAGTTATCTTTTCTCCATCTATCCTGACCGCTCCCTGGATAATAGATCTCTTACCAGATGATGTGCTGTTGGCAAGCCCTGCTGCAGTCAGCAGTTTTGGAAGCCAGATGGTCCCATCATCCCCCAGCTCGCCCTGTGGAATAAAAACATCTGGAATATCATCAGGCAGTGCGCCTTTCTGAAAAACAGTAATAAACTCTTTTTCCGCATTAAGGGCTGCTTCTCTACCGTGGAACATAGTCACCAATTCTTTAGCTAAGCGCATTTTGGCATCCCTGGGGTTGAGTTTCCCACTGGCCATGTCATCCCGGATCTGTCTGATTTCCTCATTAGGTACAGGAGTAACCAATTCAAAATACCTAACAATCAATTCATCAGTGATAGACATGGTCTTGCCGTAAATCTCATTGGGAGGCTCGGAAACACCTATGTAATTCCCCAGGCTTTTGCTCATCTTTTGAACACCGTCAAGTCCTTCAAGGATGGGCATTGTAATTGCCACTTGTGGTTCCTGTCCGAACTCACGCTGTAGATCACGCCCTACCATCAAGTTAAACTTCTGGTCTGTTCCTCCCAATTCGATATCTGCTTTTACAACCACAGAATCATAGCCCTGCATCAGTGGGTAGAGGAATTCATGAATACCGATCGGTATGCCCTGTTTATAGCGGCGTTCAAAATCATCCCGCTCCAGCATCCTGGCAACTGTATATTTGGCAGCCAGTGTGACCACATCAGAGAAAGAAAGGGCTCCCAGCCAGGTGCTGTTGTAAACCAATCTGGTTTTATTGATATCGATTATTTTACCAACCTGATCCCTATATGTTGCAACATTTTTTTCTATTTCTTCCTCTGTCAACTGCCTGCGGGTCTCAGAACGCCCTGATGGATCCCCGATCCGCCCGGTAAAATCCCCCATAATCAAAATAATATCATGCCCCAATTCCTGCAGTTGGCGCATTTTGTGTAAAACAACTGTATGTCCTAAATGGATATCAGGAGCAGTTGGATCCAAACCCAATTTAACTTTGAGAGGCCTGTCCTCCTCAATGGAACGCTTGAGCTTATCAACCAGTTCCTCTTCAGGAATGATCTCAGCTGTGCCTCTTTTTATGATCTCCAACTGCTTGTCGATGTCTTTGACCAAATGTGACAATTCAATATCCTCCCTATCAGACTTGTTAATCTTCAGTTTAAAATATCATTATTTTCCTCACGTTACAAGACAAGAAAAATTGACGGCAGATCACGCATCCCCTATGGCAAGCACAAAAAGAAACTGCGGATCTATAACTTGCCACAATAAGATCCACAGTTCATATTTTATCATATATTGCAAATCGTCTTCTCGGTCTATTAGATGTTTTTCTTTTTATTTGCGCCCGTGCCCAGCATACCTGATGCCTAAGGCCTCCGCAAGGTCCCGGTCAACACTCACCAGATCATCTTTGTTCAGTTCTTTAATGGAATTTTTGCCCACTGCCTGCACCGCCAGCCGCATCTCTGCCATACATGAATTGAGAAAATTGGAGAGACTCTTTGCTGCCTGTTCCACATCCAATTCATCTTTATGGGTGCCATCATAGAGGACAAGCTGAGGTGGGGTTGTCTGTGGTGAAACCTTTATTACCTGTGTGTGAAGTGCCGCCATAATTGCAATAGAACCAATATAAACGGCATCTGCGCCGAGAGCCAGGGCTTTCAAAAAATGGCCTGGGGTTTTCATCCTACCGGAGGCTATCACAGTAAAGCGGTCCCGCAGGTTATGATCCTCCAACCATTGAATGGCACGGGGCAAACAGTAAAGCAGTGGAAGCCCTAAATTGTCCTCCAAAGTAGGAGGTGATCCGGCAGTGCCACCTCCAAACCCGTCGATGGTAATGAAATCTGCATCTGTTTTGGAGATCACTTCCAGCTCATATTCAATATAGTCAGAGCCCGCAATTTTAACACCCACAGGCACATCATACTCATCTTTCAGCCCATTGATCAGCTTGATGATGTCTGCTGCTGAAGATGTGCCCGGCATACGGGAATTGATAACAGCATCATATCCCTTTTCCAGCTTCCACAATTCCCTCAATTCCGGACCGATAGCATCTGATTTAATGGTTTCGGTAACCCCTCCACCCCAGGCAGCCTGGCCGAACTGCACTTCGATGGCATCCAGCTGTTCCAGTTGTTCACTGGAATTCAACCACCCACCCCGGTTGTACTGACCGATCAGATACTTTGCCGCCTGGCGCTCCTCAGCTGTGACAGCGCTCTCACCGGTGTTAGTTGCTGTTCCCACCAGAGAAGCCCCTTTGGCCAGCGCAATTTTAAATGGTAAACTGACAGATGCCCCATAGGACATCCCTGTGATCATCACAGGGATCTTCAGATTAAGTGGCCTGCCCGCCCGGGGGCCGATTACTGTTTGAGTGTCAATACTATTGAGGTCTTCAGCTGGAAGCTGAAACAGCTGCTTTGGATTAAGCAGTACCCTTTCCCAGGGGTCAAGGTTTAGAGGACTGCCTAGAGGCCGTTCCAGTTCTTTTCCTGTTTCAGCCCTCATACCTGCTTCAATGACAGCAGCTGGGGTAAGCTTTTCCATAGCAGTCAATAAAACAAAAGGGTTTTCCGCATATTTGGTGGTCAGCATCTTTTCCATGGCATCATCCATCAGCGGGTCAGCCATTTTTGTCAGCAACCAGTTGAGCATTCAAAAAACCTCCTTTAAAAATCTCACATAAAGTTTTTCTTATTATTTGTAAATAACCAAAAAAAACACCGGGATCTGCCGGTGCCAGCAAAAATAAAAAAACCAACTGTCAATTAACAGATCAGTTGGTTTTCAAGGCTAAACCTTTAAAAAACTCCTTTGTCAGACTTCATTTAAAAACAAGAGCACAAAATATCACAGATATCTAAATGGATCTGTTTTAATCCGGGAGGTCACAACTGTAAGTTCCTCACCAGATTCTTTTGCTTTTTTCGCAATATAATCAGCCAGTACAGGGACAACTACACACTCCGTTCCATAGTGTCCGGCGTCAACTACCGCGATCCCCTGATCCAGGGCATCCAATGCTCCATGATGTCTGACATCCCCTGTTAGATAAACATCAGCACCTGAGCGGACAGCATACTCCAGAAGAGCCATAGCGCTCCCACCACATAAAGCAACTTTGGATACAAGCCTCTTGGGGTCTCCTGACATCCTTACCATCTCTAAACCCAAATCGGCTTTCACCTTTTCAGCAAAAGCAGCAAGAGGCATGGGTTCCAGCAGTCTTCCCACTCTACCCAGACCAGAACGATCACCTTGATTTTTCAGGGGATATAAGTCATAAGCAACCTCTTCATAGGGGTGTGCTGCCAGCATCTCCCTGACCACCTTTTTCAGCCGGCCTTCAGGTACAATGGTCTCTATCCTTAATTCAGGGGTCTTTTCCAGCTTGCCTGTTTCTCCAATAAAGGGACTGGTTCCTTCAAGGGGTTTATATGTACCTGTCCCTTTGGTCTGAAAGGTGCAGTCTGAATATTTTCCGATCCATCCCGCTCCCTGGGAACAGATGGCCTGGCGCACTGTGTCTTCATATCCTTCAGGCACAAAAACAACAAGCTTGTACAATTTCTCCTCATCAGTGCAGAGAAGGAGATCTACATCTACCAACCCCAACCGGTCTGCCAGCAGGTCGTTGATCCCTCCGGGAGCTGCGTCAAGGTTGGTATGGGCAGCATAGAGGGCTATTCCCTCTTTGATCAGCCTGCAGACATGTGAAGTAGGATAGATATCGGATCGCAAAAAAGGAATTGGGTCACGGAAAAGGGGGTGGTGGGAAACGATTAAATTAACTCTCTCATTAACCGCCTCTGTAATCACATCTGCTGTCACATCAAGGGTTACCAGCACTTTATCCACTTCATCTGCTGGTGACCCCACCAGCAATCCGATCCGGTCCCACTCTTCTGCCAATTCAGGCCGTGCCCAATCTTCAATCCAGGCAAAAATCTTTGCGCATTTAACTGACATCCTCGATAATCCTCCTCATGACCTCAATTTTATGCAGCCAATCCCGCTTCATCTCTTTAGCTGCAGGAGTTCTGGCATGGCGTAGGGATCTTAAAACATTTTTGGCTGTTCTCAACTTATCCTCAAGAAACGGTATCAAGAGAGGGTGTTTTTTTTCGATAAGAAGTGGTCCAATATCAAAAAGTGCATCATCATCAATCTCATACTGGGGTTTTTGAGCAGTCGGCTGTTCGGCAACAATTATTTCATAGAACTGATCCTTTTCCAGCACCAGGTCCTCATCTGTTATCACCCAGTTGTGATCAAACAACCATTTCCGGACAATACCAGAACCTCTCTGGGGCTGTAGAATTAAACAGGACACTTCATCCAAAACAGTAGGGGATCTTTCCAAAATCTCTTTAATTTTGGCTCCTCCCATACCGGATATTACAATCACATCCGCCTCCCCGGGCTGTAGCGGCTCCAAACCGTCACCCTGTCTTATCTCAATGGACCGTGCTAACTTGTAAAGTATGACATTGGCTTTTGCCGAATCCAGCGGACCCGGGAAGAGATCACAGGCGATGGCGCGGGGGCAAATCCCCTCCAGAACCAAATAAATAGGGAGCAGGGCATGATCAGTACCGATATCTGCCACAATACTACCTCTAGGAACATAACTGGCAATCCTGGTAAGCCTCTCAGACAAAACCAAATCAATGCCCCCCTCAAATCAGGTCCAAAGGATTAGGTAAACGCTAAGACTGATAATCCGCCCGAACCAGAGTGCCGATGCCACCACGAGGATTGAATTCCGCTGTTACAGTAAGGGAAACAGGCTGCAGAAGCTTTACAAGATCATCTTTCACCCTGTTTACTACATGTTCCTGCAGAATCCCCACATTGCGGAAGGAATTTAGATAATACTTCAATGATTTGAGTTCAACAAGTTTCTCACGAGGTGTGTAAGTGATTGTCAATGTCCCGAAATCTGGAAGCCCGGTCCATGGACAAACAGATGTGAACTCCGGATATGTGTAGGTTACCTCTGTTGCACTGCCCGGATATTCAAAAGGCAATGACTCCAATATATCTGTTCTGATTGATTCATATGTGTCTACATCCCAACGCAAAGAATATTTCTCATTATCCTGTCCCATTCTATTACTCCTTTATTTAGTTATTATATTGTAATTAATTCGCCCTGCCATAAAACCAATGGCCTGGGGCCCTTTTTGTAATCGGCAGCAGCGACCTCTCCGATAAAAAGGGTGTGATTACCGGAAACAATGCTTTTTACCAGTTTGCATTCAAGATTGGCCAGAGCGTCTTTGATCCTGGGTACTGCAATAACCTCACCCGGTTCTGTGGGAAGGTTCAACTCTTTAAGCTTGTCTGTATTCCTGCCGGATCTTGTCCCACAAAAAAAGGCAGTCGCTCTGTCACCTTCCCCCATGATGGTCACCATAAACTCCCCTGTTCTGGCAATCATGTCATGAATATACCGCTGTGGAGATATAGATACCATCAACTGCAGAGGGTTCCATGATATCTGGTTGATCCAGGCAGCAGTAGTGATATTATGTTGATCACCATCCTTGGCACCGATTAAAGTAACAGGCATTGGTAAAAGGTGTACAGCCTGATGCAGTTGATCGGTCATTAAACCATATCCCCCCTTGAAAAAGAGCTTCTATTCCATTTTAATACAATACAGGATAAGATCAAGTATTGAAACCTGCCTGTACAGGGGCAGGAAAAAGGAAGTTCAAAGTAAAAGATACTTTGGTAATCGGGCATCAATACACAAAAGGACCGGGAGGATAACACTATGAAAAAGGATGAGAAATATTTTCGCGGCTGCTTAGTCGGTGGTGCAGTGGGAGATGCAATGGGGTGGCCGGTAGAATTTTTAAAGTATAAAGAAATTGTAAAAAAATATGGCTCGAAGGGCATCAAAGATCTGGACCTGGGCAACAAAAACCTGGCCGAAATCACAGATGACACACAAATGACAATGTTCACAGCAGAGGGGCTGCTCAGAGCAGCCACCAGATGTTCAGAAAAGGGAGAAAACAACCTGCCATCTGTTATTTTTCATGCATACCAGCGGTGGTTGGTCACTCAGGGGTACAATACAGGCATTTTGAAGGAACTTGATGGCTTGTTGATCAATGTCAGTGAACTACACCAACAGCGTGCTCCAGGCAATACCTGCCTTTCTGCATTGAAGAGCGGTAAAATGGGAACCATAGAGCAGCCCATCAACAACAGCAAGGGATGCGGCGGTGTGATGAGAGTCGCCCCAGTAGGCTTATTTTGCAGCAGAGAGAGTGCCTTTGAAATCGGCTGTGAATCTGCAGCACTGACCCACGGACACCCCAGCGGCTATCTATCTGCCGGTGTCCTGGCCCATTTAATCGCCTGTATTATCGAGGGGATGGAAATAGAGGATGCTGTTACTGCCTCCCTTGAAGAACTGAAGAAACACAATGGTCATGAAGAGTGCAGCAGTCTGCTGGAAAAAGCTATAGCACTCTCCCGGGATAATACCGAACCTCTCACTGCCCTATCTCAGCTGGGAGAGGGATGGGTAGGAGAGGAAACCATTGCCATAGCCGTTTACTGCTCCCTCAAAGAAAAAAATAATTTCAAAAAAGCTCTCCTCATCTCGGTCAATCATGATGGAGACAGTGACAGCACAGGTGCAGTCACCGGCAACATATTAGGGGCCTATCTGGGTATCGATGCCATCCCTGCCCCATGGTTGCAGAAAGTGGAGTTTGCTGATCTGCTTATACAGCTGGCAGATGACCTCTTAACCGGTTACCAGGATACAGAAGAATGGAGGAGTAAATATCCGGGTTGGTGATTTGGTCGTTGGTGGTTAGTGGTTGGTTGTTTGTGTTCAGTCAGGACTGTTCAGTCAGGACATGGGTAACAAAAATGGTTCTTGAAAACTACCTTTATGTCAACTGTTATTTTTGTTTTCAAGCGGCTATCTGTTGGTATTTAGGGGTGGTTAAGTGATTCATGCAGGACTAGTACTTGAGGGCGGTGGAATGAGAGGACTGTACACAGCGGGTGTGCTGGACTTTTTTCTTGAAAAAGACCTGATTTTCGATTATGTGATAGGTGTTTCAGCTGGCGCCAGCAATGCAGTTTCATATATTTCCCGGCAAAAGGGACGCAACAAAATCATCACTACTGCCTTTATCAATGACTGGCGTTATATGAGCATTAAAAACCTTGTCAAAAATGGCTCCCTTTTCGGTATGGACTTTATATTTGATGAGATCCCCCAAAAAAGAGTCCCCTTTGATTATGATACTTTCTTCAATTCACCGATTACTTTTAAAGTTGGGGTTACTGACTGCAAAACAGGAAAACCTTTATATTTCGATAAGAGTGAGATGGATAAAAATTTTACTGCTCTGCGAGCTTCAATTTCCCTTCCGTTCGTTTCACCTATTGTTCATTATAGAGGATACCACCTGCTGGATGGAGGGATTACAGATCCCATACCTATCCGCCAGGCCATAACAGATGGTTACCAGAAGAATATGGTGGTCTTAACCCGCAATCAGGGTTATCAAAAGAAACCGGTCAGCACACCGCTGCGTCTACTGTTAGAAAAGAAATACCGAGATTACCCGAATCTTATTGCCGCTATGCTAAATCGATATCAAATTTACAACAAAACCTTACTATACATAGAGCAATTGGAACAAAAGGGACAAATAGCGGTGATCAGACCCTCAAAAAAATTAAATGTGAACCGCTTTGAAAAAAATGCCGATAAACTGAATCATCTTTATGAGCTGGGTTATCTTGACGCAGCTGAGGCTTATGATCAAATAAAAACCGTCATCGAAAGACAGTTTTCAGCAGTTTATTGATGTATGTCTATAAAATGAGAATAAAAAATCATCTTTCTTGATCCTATTGAAAAACCATACAGCAGTTAACAGGCCGATAATCAGGCCGATAACACCTTCCCCGTTAATCAACAGAAGGTCTCCCTTGACAACACCAGGGGTATTAAAATAAATACTGCCGAGAAATACCTAAAATAAAAAGGGAAAGCTTTAACTGCTTTCCCCACAACAGATTAGTTTAAAAAGTCCCCTCATCCGCATTTTTTAATACCCTATTCAACTTCTAAGAAATGTTCCTCAAAGAATTCAAACAATGCATTTGATAGCTATCAGCAGTCCTCAATAACTCTCCCATCTGTACTGATGGTAACAACCCGCCAGGGAATCATTCTCCCGCTGTCAATGAGAGCCTTTTTGACTGCATTAACCAAGCCAGAGCAGCAGGGCACTTCCATGCGCAAAACAGTGATGCTCTTGATCTTATGTGCCTTCAGGATCTCTGTCAGTTTTTCAGAATAATCAACTGAGTCCAGCTTCGGGCAACCGATCAAAGTGATCTTACCGCTTATAAAGTCGTTATGCATGTTGGCATAGGCATAGGCTGTACAATCAGCAGCCACCAGAAGATGTGCATTGTCTAAATAAGGTGCATTAACAGGCACCAGCTTAATCTGGCAGGGCCATTGTCTCAGCTGGGACTCCACAGGTACATTTTGCATTGCTTCCGGTGCTCCAATCTGAGTTTCTGTTTTCCTGTGTATTGTCCTGGCATGTGTACCTGGGCAGCCGCAGGGCAAAGTACCTTCTGCTGCATCTTTCGCAGTTTTTCTAGCCTCCATATTTTTCTTAACAGCTTCTTCATCATAGGGCTCTGCCTCCCGCTCCACAATGGTTATGGCTCCGGTAGGGCATTCAGGCAAGCAGTCGCCCAGGCCGTCACAATAGGATTCAGAAACCAGTTTTGCCTTACCATCTATGAGCTGCAGTGCTCCTTCATGACATGCCTCAACACAAAGTCCGCACCCATTGCACTTCTCTTCATCAATATGAACTATCTTTCTTCTCATCTTCAATAACCCCTTTCATCTTTGTTCTTGTCTTTCTGTGTTCAGTGTATTAGAATCAGGGATATAAAACGGTAACCAAAGTTACCAAATGCGGTGATTATTAAATGAATTTTAAATGGATGGACAGCTTAAAGAGATGCAGACTGTTCCACAGATTAAACCAGGAGGAAATAAACTGCCTGCTGGAATGCCTGCATCCCCGTATCAAAAGTTATCAAAAAAATGAGTGCATAACCATCGCTGGTGATGAACTATCCGAATTTGGGATCTTGCTCTCCGGTGAGGCTGCGGTGACCAAAGAGAACGCGGCAGGCAGCAGGATCATTTTGACGGTACTGTGCCCTGGGGAACTTTTCGGTGAGATAGCGACCTTTTCAGGAAACAGGTGCTGGCCGGCTACAGTTTTCGCTCAAGGAAAGTGTACAGCTCTGTTCCTCAAACCGGAAAAGATCATCGGTTACTGTGATAACAGCTGTGAAAACCATAGAATGCTCATTCAAAATATGCTCAGAATTATTTCAGAGAAGGCCCTCCTGCTGAACAGAAAAGTTGAATACCTGGCAATTAAAAGCCTGCGGGGTAAAATATGCACCTATCTGCTAGAACAGCACCAGAGAACAGGCATGACCACCTTTATGCTGCCCCTTAAGCGCTGTGAACTGGCTGATCTGCTCAATGTTTCCCGACCCTCCCTGTCACGGGAGATGTGCAAAATGAGGGATGAAGGGATCATCGATTTTCACAGGTCATCAATAAGAATCAAAAATATGGAGGCCTTGAAGAGAAGTGCAGAATAACTGTCCTTGTGGGAGGACTATTTCCATACCACAGATGAAACAATAGTGTCTGCTATTTTCCCCAGTTCATCAGGAAAAACTTTTTCTTTGGTGGTAAGAGAAATTCTTAAAAACTTCTCCTCGTCATCCTTATTTTGTAAAATATAATCCCTGCCGGAAATATACCCGCTGTCTTGAAGCTGGGCTGACCAGGAAATAACAAACCCTTGATAATTACCCTGTGTAATTTTGTTTTGTTCATAAGCAGTAAAATGATAGGTGCTGTTTAATTTACTCTTTTTAATAAATTCCTCTGGGTCAGAGATTCTCCAGATCTGTAGGTAGCCGTGATAGTTATGCACATCATCACACAATTGCGAATTAATGATTATCTCACCACTGCTGTAATAATCTTCAGTGACATCAGTTGATTCAGGTAGAGAAACAGTTAAAGGCACATCCTTATAGCTGTAAGTTTCATATTTGATCTGAGAAGTATTTTTTGAGGAAACAGCAGCAATGACCCCTGATCTTACTATTAAAGCTATCATAAAAACTGCACAAAGCCCGATAATTAACAAAAATATTTTGGATTTGGCCCATCTTCTTCTGATCATAAACAATCACCACCCTTTTTAAAATTTAATAACCGGTTTTATTAGTTATGACCGGTAGTTTTTGTTATTAAAAAACCCGACCCCATCATGGAGTCGGGTTTTTAACCGGTTTTTTCTTTATTTCGTCACATTAACCGCACAAACCTTTAATTCTGGAATCTTTGAGATGGCATCATATTTCGGGTTTGTCAGTTTATTAATAGGTGTTTCTGCAAAATGGAAGGAGGTGAATACTACGCCTGGTGGCACTGTATCACTGATCTTAGCCGGAATCTCAATTTTACCACGGCGTGAGGTCACCTTTACCTTATCCCCGTCATTGATATTTAGCCTCTCAGCATCGGCACAGTTTATCTCCAGGTAATCACCGGGCATCTGCTCATTTAGCATACCTATTCTGGTCATGGTTCCTGTGTGGTAATGGTAAAGCCTACGCCCTGTTGTTAAGATAAACGGGTACTGTTCATCAGGCTGTTCATCAGGTGGTATATGTTCTACAGCATGGAATTTGCCGAGACCACGGCTGAACTTCTCTCCATGCAGGAAAGGAGTACCGGGATGATCTGGAGTCGGGCAGGGCCACTGCAGGCCATTCTTCTCCAAACGTGCAAAGGAGATACCACCATAGGATGGTGTCAGGCCGGCGATCTCATCCATAATCTCAGATGGAGAAGCATAATTCATCTGGTAGCCCATAGCATTGGCGATCCTGCAGATAATCTCCCAGTCTGCTAGAGCCTCTCCTGGAGGATCCACGGCCTTGCGCACCCGCTGGACACGGCGTTCGGTGTTGCTGAATGTGCCGTCCTTTTCTGCAAAGCAGGCTGAAGGAAGCACCACATCAGCATACTGGGCTGTTTCTGTAAGGAAGATATCCTGCACCACCAGGAAGTCCAATTTCTTTAGCCCTTCTGCCACATGGCTTGCATCAGCATCACTGAGCACCGGGTTCTCACCCATGATGAACATGGCTTTGATATCCCCACGGGCTGCTGCAGACATCATCTCAGTTACGGTAAGACCTGGTTTCTCTGGTATATTACAGTTCCAGGCCTTATTAAACTTTTCCCTAACAGATGGATCTACAACACTCTGGTAGCCGGTTAACACATTGGGAAGTGCTCCCATGTCACATGCTCCCTGGACATTATTCTGGCCGCGCAGTGGGTTAACCCCTGTTGATTCACGCCCGATCTGCCCGCAGAGCATAGCTAAATTGGCTACAGACCAAACATTATGGGTTCCAACTGTATGCTGAGTAACGCCCATGGTGTAGAGGATCGTTGCCCGCTCTGCACCGGCATAAGCCCTGGCCACCTCTTTGATCTTTTCCGCCGGGACACCGGTGATACCTTCCACATATTCAGGTGTGTATTTAGCCACCGCTTCCTTGAGTGCTTCAAAATCCTCTGTTCGATTGGCAACAAAATCTTTGTTCCACAGATTTTCATTGATGATTACATTGGCAAAACCATTGAAAAGGGCAATATCTGTACCTGGTTTAAGCTGCAGGTGTTCATCAGCCCAAGCAGCGAAATCTGTGGCACGAGGATCGATGACCACCAATTTGGCGCCATTACGGATAGCTTTGTTGACCTTATAGCTGATCACTGGATGACAGTCAGCGGTATTGGTCCCACAAGCCAGGATAAAATCAGCACCGCTGATTTCATTGATGGAATTGGTCATTGCTCCACTCCCAAAAGCTGCCGCCAGACCGGCGACTGTGGGAGCGTGTCAGAGACGGGCGCAGTGATCGATGTTGTTTGTGCCGATCACCGCTCTGGCAAACTTATTCAGTAGATAGTTCTCTTCATTGGTGCAGCGTGCAGAACTGAGGATGCCAATACCATCTGCACCATTCTTCTCTTTGACCTCATTGAGCTTGGAAGCAATCAGGTTGATGGCTTCATCCCAACTTGCTTCTTCAAACTGGCCATCCTTTTTGATCAAGGGTTTTTTCAACCGGTCATCACTGTGAACGAATTCGTAGCCAAAACGCCCCTTCACACAGAGGAAGCGGCCATTGACATCACCTTCAGGGTTCCCAGTCACCCCGATAACCTTGCCGTCCATGACATTGAGATCAATGGTGCATCCTGTACCACAGTACGGGCAAACGGTTTTCACCTTCTCAATCTCCCAGGTACGGCCTTTGCCTAATCTATCCTTTTCTACCAGAGCACCTACCGGACATACAGTAACACAGCTGCCGCAGTAGACACAGTCAGACTCGCTCATAGGTGTGTCCATAAAAGGACTGGGTTTTGTTTTAAACCCGCGGTATACAAAATCTAAGATGTTTTTGCCGACGACCTCTTCACAGGCCCGGATGCAGCGCCCACAGACGATGCATTTATTCATATCCCTGATATAGAAGGGGTTGTCTACCTCCAGGGGATAATCGTGCTTTTCTCCTTCGAAAACATATCCGCTAACACCATATTCATAGCAGTAATCCTGCAGGAGGCAGCTTCCGGCCTTTTCACAGGTCATACAGTCAAGATTATGATTGGAAACCAGTAGTTCCAGGATCGTTTTTCTCGCCTCTCTGACTCTGGGTGTATTGGTCCTGATTTCCATACCCTCAGTACAGATGGTTACACAAGAAGCGGGAAGATTACGCATATTCTCTATTTCAACAACACAAAGACGACAAGCCCCGACAGGTGTCAGGTCCGGGTCATGGCACAGGGCGGGGATATTTATCCCAATGGACCGGGCGGCATCCAACACCGATGTGCCCTCCGGGACCTGGACTGTCTGGCCGTCAATAGTGACGGTGACGAGAGCCACTTTTCTCACACTCCTTTTCCCCTTTGTTTCTCATGTAATGTGCTTACAAGCGCAAAATAGCGCCCCTCTTGCACTGCTCAATACAGCTGCCACACTTGATGCACTTATCGGGGTCTATTTCATGCGGCTCTTTCTTTTCCCCGGTTATTGCCCCTGCCGGACATACCTTCGCACAACGGCCGCAGCCGGAACACTTCTCTTTATCTATGGAGTAAATCAGCAGGGCTGAACAGGCATGTGCCGGACAGCGTTTATCAAAAATATGTGCCTCATATTCGTCACGGAAATAGCGCAGTGTAGAAAGCACCGGGTTGGGAGCGGTATTACCCAAACCGCAAAGAGCGGTTGATTTGATTACACGACCTAAACGCTCCAGTGTTTCTATATCTTCGGGTACACCCTCTCCATTGCAAATCCTGGTCAGGATTTCCAGCATCCTCTTGGTCCCTTCCCTGCAGGGGGTGCATTTACCACAGGATTCAGACTGAGTAAAATTGAGGAAGAACCGAGCCAGGTCTACCATGCAGGTGGTTTCGTCCATAACCACCAAACCACCTGAACCCATCATGGCCCCTGCCTGGATCAGTGACTCATAGTCAACTGGTGTATCCATTAAGCTAGCCGGTATACAACCACCGGAGGGCCCACCGATCTGTACACCCTTAAACTCTTTACCCCCGACTATACCCCCGCCGATTTCGAAGATGATCTCTCGGATCGTAATACCCATCGGCACTTCTACAAGGCCGGTATTATTCACTTTACCGGTTAAGGCAAATACTTTGGTACCTTTGCTCTTTTCCGTACCCATGGAAGCAAACCAATCAGCACCTCTTCCGATAATAACCGGCACATTGGCATAGGTTTCCACATTATTAATATTTGAAGGTTTCCCCCACAATCCCGACTGTGCCGGGAAAGGTGGTCTTACCCGGGGCATACCGCGCTTACCCTCAATAGAAGCCATAAGAGCGGTTTCTTCACCACATACAAAGGCTCCAGCTCCCTCTTTAATGTGTAGATTGAAGGTAAAGTCGGTTCCTAGGATGTTTTCTCCCAACAACCCGAATTCTTCAGCCTGAGCAATAGCTATCTTTAATCTCTTAATTGCAAGCGGATACTCGGCACGACAGTAAATATAACCCTCCCGGCATCCGATAGCATAAGCAGCGATAGCCATACCTTCGATTAAAGTGTGCGGATCCCCCTCTAAAATACTGCGGTCCATAAAAGCACCGGGGTCACCCTCATCAGCATTACAGATCAAATATTTCAGGTCCCCGGGGGAACGGCGGCAGAACTCCCACTTGAGGCCCGTGGGGAAACCTCCACCACCACGACCGCGCAGCCCGGAACGCTTAACCTCATCAATCACCTGTTCCGGGGTCATCTCATAAACAGCTTTTTCCAAAGAGGAGTAACCACCCCTGGCAATATACTCCTTTATTTCTTCTGGATCAATGGAACCACAGTTGCGCAAGGCAACACGTTTTTGTTTCCGGTAAAAGTCAAGTTCTTTATAGGTAGGAATTTCATCTTCCTTAATAGGCGCCTTATAAATCAGGCGGTTAACAACCCGACCTTTAACCAGATGTTCTTCTACTATTTCGGGAACATCCTCCGGTGTTACCCTGACATAATATGTTCCTTCAGGATAAACGATTACCAGAGGCCCATTTTCACAAAAGTCATGACAATCGGTCTCAACCAGTCTAACTTCCTGATCAAGCTTTTTCCCTTCCAATTCTTTGGCAAATGCTTCAAGCACCTGCTTGGAATTAGATGAGGAACAGTTTTTGCCCCCGCATACTAGAACATGGGCTCTGACTAATTGCACCTTGAATTTCCCTCCTTCCCTTATGTTTTTTTAAATTTCTTCAAAGCGTGCAATTACAAGGTCATCGACGATATTACCGTGCATAACATGCCCTACAATGATCCTTGCGGCATCAGCAGGCTTAACCTTACCATAGGTAATGCGCGGCTCCCCTGGTTTTTGTACATCCACCAGTGGTTCCTGCTCACACATTCCGATACAGCCGGTTTTGTCTACAATAACTTCAAGATTACGCTTATTAAGCTCTTCATGTATGGCGGCCATCACTTCACGAGCCCCGGCTGCAATACCGCAGGTTCCCATCCCCACAATAACTCTGGTATTCTCAGAATTACGTGAAAATATCTCCTTTTGGGCTTCCTCACGATATTTCTTCAGGTCTTCCCTGTTTACTAGTTTCATAATCTTCACCTTGCCTGCCCCGTTATTAAGCGCGGCAAAACCCGGTGAATTCACCTCCCTTCATTAAGGGTCTGTTTACTCATACTGTTCGAGAATACCTTTTAATTTGTCCGGAACCAGTCGGCCATGAGTGTCATCATTGACCATAACCACCGGAGATAAACCACAGCAGCCTAGGCAGGCTACGGTTTCCAGCGTGTAACGCAGATCCTCAGTGGTCTCTCCGTCATCAATACCCAGCTCTTGCTGTATGCCCTCAAATATCTTTGAGGCACCACGAACATGGCAGGCTGTACCGAGACAAACCCTGACAATATTACGCCCACGCGGCTGCAAATGGAATTGGGCATAGAAAGTGGCAACTCCAAATACACGGCTTGGCGGAAGCTTCAATTCGCGCGCGATCCGCAGAAGCACCTCTTTAGGCAGATATCCATAAATCTCTTGTGCTCCCTGCAGGATTGGTATTAAAGCACCCTTTACCCCTCGCCACTGTGCAAAAAGATCCCCTAACTCTTTCTCCTTCTGGATATCTTCGGCAGGTTGTGCACAGCCAGCTTCAGGCATCCAATCCCCCTCCCTTCTTGTATTACATTAAAATGACCTGTTATCAGGCTAATAGCCTGTTAACAGGATAAAACCTGACAAAATCAATCGGAAATCAAGATATGAAACAGCTAACCAGTAGAACAATTCCTAGCAATTCGGGTATAGGCATAATATGCAAGTAAGATTTTCGATAAGTTTACATTAGTTGTATTCGACAGTAAAGCGAAAAAACCTCCTGCAATAATAAAAAATCCTTGAGTATTTAAAAACAAAGGGACTCGTATGCTTTAACATACTTGTCCCTTATCAATAATTGGGGCTAGCTACCTAATTCTATCTTGCCTGAAGAGAGCGGTAACTCCCTCATACAAAAGCACATTCCATTAAAAAGATTAAGCATAACAGCAGCAGACTGATCAGAGGTATAAAGAACTTTTTTGACCTCAATGATAACACCTCCTAGTTTGACTTTTATCGGGGGTCGTAGCCCACCACTGTCCAAATACCGGTTTCATCCTGCCGCACCAGTCGTTTAAGATATACTCTCTTAACCGGGCCATCAGCCACTTCTACCATTGATTCGACACCGTTATTAATCTTGAGCTTAAAAGACTCCTCTTTGATCTTCGGTTCACCGACAATTCCTTCTGGAGACACCTTTAAATTTACAAAGGTGAAGGCCACCTGTTCGGGATCCAGTTGCCAAGGACTGCTGCCTCTGTCAACCTGCTGTTGATTGGCTTTTACAAGATCCATATCTACCGGAACCTTAACCTCTGCCTGCTCTGCCAGCTGGATATCAGTGTTAGGAAGAGTCAGCTCAGCGGCAATCTGTCGTGCCAACTCCACCCGCTCGGGTCCTTCCACTTGTATTTCCAGTCCATCCTGCTGCCACCTCAGTTTTTCCGCCAATACTTCCAGCGGCTCACCGGCAGCAGTGCCTAGAGCTGCTTCAGGGGCTGGCTTAAAAACTCCTCTGGCAGCGGTTTCAACAACAATTGTTTCACCATAATCCAGCACAATCCGGTCATGGAAGGCCAGAATACGGAGTGGTGCTTCTTTTGGGACTAATGGGCTAATCTTACTGATGAGAGCAGCTTCCTCAATGGTTGCTGCCAACTGCCCGGGATTATCTGTCACCACTTGATATCCTTCAGGCGGCTGGTAAGCAAATATTTCAGCCTCAATCTTGACATTAGGTTCAAAACTTACAAAGGTATATGTGGTCTGTAATGCATTTTCCATAGGGGTCTGCAGTTGGATAGGCAGATTTGTTTCCTTATCAACCCATAAATAATAGGGCCTACCTCCTGGAGGAGATATTTTTAATTTGATTGACTGACGGCCGGCAATCAGCTCAGTGCCGACGATCTGATGAGGATAATCTTTGGCCTGTTTTGCTTCATCCCGCAGATCAAAACTACTGCCTGTGGGGTCCGGAAGCAACGGCAGTATGGCTACTTCCTGGCTTTGTGGGCGGATCTGCCATTTTCGCTCACCATTGTTGACCGTCAAAGTGCCATCATCCTGCTCAATGGCATATTTTTCTCCATGGGACCAAAGCTCTACCCTACGAACCATCCATTCATTTCCTGCTGCATTTTGAACGCGTATCTCCATAACACCGTGATAACTGTTCAGATTGGTAACAGCTTTCTCCATTGCGTAAACCACATCTTGGGTAAATATATCAAAAAATACAAATAAACATAAACAAGCTGCCAGTGCTGCTACTGCCGGTAAAATCCACCTGCGACGGAAACCAGGAACCTTAATCCGCTCAGCTACTCTCTGAGACAGCCTCTGCGGATAACCGGGATCAGGGAGTGCCGGTTCTCTGAGAGTACGAACCAGGCGCACTGCAGCCAGGGTTTTTTCCAATTCAGGTGAATCAGCAGGCCCGTAATGTTTTTCAGGTTCCTGTTCCGCATTTAAGGCATCTATATAATCAGATAGCCTTTTTTCATTATCATCCATATCTATCCGTCCCTCCTGACCTAACCATTGTTATACAAAATTTGAGCCAAAGCCCTTAATGCGCGGTATTGGGCTGTGCGTACAGCCCCCTCGGTCTTTCCCACCAACCCGGCAGTATCAGCTACTGAATAACCCTGGATGATGCGCAGTTCCAAAATCTTACGCTGTTCTGCACTCAGTTTCGCTAACGCATTTTCTATCTGCAGGCGCTGGGTAACAGTGTTTTGCTCATCAGTACTTAACAGTTGGCTTGGATTCACTTTTTCAAAATCGACCGCTATCCCCCTGCGTTTTTTTTGACGCCATCGATCTCGCAATATATTAAGTGCTATTGTTCTTAAAAACCCCGGCCATTTATCTAAACACAATTTCTCCTTCTTCCAATAGGACAGAGCTCTAACAAATGTTTCTTGGGTAATATCCTCTGCTTCTTCGCGATTTTGTACTTTAAAATAGATATAGCGATAAAGGGGTTCCCACATTTTCAGACAAACCTGTTCAATGGAGTGTTGATCACCTCCGGCAGCCTTTGTTACTTCATCATCTAGCAACTATCCACACCTTCTTTCACAGCCGGCCGACTACTAATAATAACGATCAGACTTGATTAATGTTACATCTTAATTATGATGTATTCCAATCGTTGTTAATACCCTGTCGCTTTTTCATTTTAGATTGATGCATACAAAGCATGGTTGCTTAGCCGAAGACACTGGCGAATATTACCGCTTGATTTAAAAAACCAGAGATGCCATAATTGTCTAAAAATATATAACATTGTGCCGAATCCGTACTTTTGTCCTATGTACGGTACGGGGGAACCATATTGACGTGCATTCCTGCGCGTCAGGGGTGAATCATTTCCGAAGGGGAGACGGAAATGTAGGGCGATCCTTTCGACCGAACCCATCAGCTTACCTCGGAGGCAGGGAAAGGAGGAAGAGCATTGCGCAAATTGTGCCTGATCATTGTTGTTCTGCTGGTCGGGATTATTGCATTTGGGAACATCGGCTATGCAGCAAGTTACACAGTTAAGCCAGGTGACACCCTCTACTTAATCGCCACAAGAAACGGCACATCAGTCGATACGGTCATGTCCCTCAACGGCCTCAGTTCCACAATGATCTACCCCGGACAGGTGCTGATACTGCCTGACAAAGGAACAAAACAGTACACAGTCCAACCGGGGGACACACTCTATCTTATCGCAAAATCCTTTGGGACATCAGTTGACTCCATCATGTCGCTGAATGGCCTTTCCAGTACAATGATCTATCCGGGTCAGGTTCTGCTGGTGCCAGGAAGTGGACAGGCCCCAATAGGAAAAACACAGTATTATACAGTCCAGCCTGGTGACACACTCTATCTTATCGCAAGATCCTTTGGAACATCAGTTGACTCCATCATGTCACTGAACGGCCTTTACAGTACAGTGATCTATCCCGGCCAGGTTCTGCTGGTGCCAGGAGGCTCAGGAGGTGGAACACCACCACCCTCACGGGGCGGCAGCTATTCGGCTGAAGAAAGATACCTACTGGCACAGCTGATCAATGCTGAAGCAGCAGGTGAGGTTTTTGAAGGAAAGGTTGCTGTCGGGGCAGTGGTTCTGAATAGAATCAGAGACCCCAGATTCCCCAACACCATCACAGATGTGATCTATGAGCCCTGGCAGTTTGAACCGGTACTCAACGGTACACTCTATCTCCCCCCAAGTGCAGATTCGATTCGGGCTGCAGATGCAGCTCTGGATGGTTGGGATCCGGTATATGGAGCTGTCTACTTCTGCAATCCGGCCACAGCACAGAGCACCGAATTCTTTAAAACACTCACCTATGTCTGCCGGATAGGAAACCATGTATTTTACAAATAATTTCATTTCAAAAGAGAGCCTAAACCGGCTCTCTTTTGTTATCCTTTTATGCCTTCTTTTCTCTATACCTTTGGGGGTATTCCTTTCACTCTCCTGGATAAGAAATAATAGAGGACCCCACCCATAACAGCCAGCAGCAGTGCCACCAATGATGCCTCAGCAGGGCCACCTGTAAGTTCTGTGTTTTCCCGAAAAAGCTCAATAACCGACCTGAATAATCCATAGAGGATTAGAAACAAAGAAAAGACCTGCCCTGGAAAACGGATGCCCTTCTGTGACTTCCACACCAAAAAAACAAAGATCAGCAAACCGGCCAGCATGGAATAAATCTGTGTTGGATGGCGTGTTAATCCATCAACAGCAGGGAAAACCACTCCCCAAGCAGTGGTTGTTGTCTTTCCATAACAACAACCATTCATGAAACAACCGAACCTGGCAATAACATAACCAAGTGCTGTCGCTGGAGCAACAAAATCTAAAAAAGGGAGTACAGGTATACGTCTGATTAAAAGATAAATAACAACAGCCAACAGCCCACTAAGCAGACCTCCATAAAAAGCCAACCCTCCCTGCTGAATAAACAAAATCTGCACCGGATTGGCAAGGTAATAATCAGCTTCATAAAGGAAAACATAGAATAAGCGTGCCCCAATAACACCACTGATCACAGCGATGAGAACACAATCCAGCACAATATCAGGAGACTTACCCCATTTTTTGCTCTGATATATCATCCACAGAGTTGCCACAGCAATACCCAAAGCCACAAAAAAACCGTAACTATAAATTGACAGATTTCCAATTTCAAACAAAACTGGCCGCATACACACCGCCTCAAATTAAAAATATTTGATTTTTATTACAATAATCCACATATCCACAGGTTTATCCACAGCTATTGTATACAATATTATCGGTTATTTAATCGAAAACTAAAATTATCCCCAATATTAACTGAAACTTATTCTGTTATGTCAACATATAGAATCACATATCTCAGTCAAATTATCAACATATAAACACCCGGAACAAATGAGCGAAAAGGGATATTGCACCTTTTTTCAGGTCAGAGGATAATTAGCGCAGGCTTCCAGGTTGAGATGGGCGAAATGCCCGGCCAGATAATGATAATAGCCGGCACAGGCTACCATTGCTGCATTATCTGTACATAATATCTTCTCAGGATAGTAAAATGAGAGGCCCTCCTCTTCAGCCCTTTTTTGAAATAGTCTGCGCAGTGTGGAGTTGGCAGCAACACCTCCGGCGAGACATAGATCATTGATACCGGTTTGTTTTGCAGCACTAATAGTTTTTTCCACCAGCACCTCTACAACTGCTGCCTGGAAACTTGCTGCCACATCGGGAAAGTTTGGGCTAATCCCCTCTTTTTCGCAGCCCTTCAAATAGTTTAAAACCGCGGTTTTCAGTCCACTGAAACTGAACTCTAAACTATTCTCCCCCAACCAGGCCCTGGGAAAGTTTATTGCCTTAGGGTCGCCATTACTGGCTAATTCCTCTAAAGCCGGCCCTCCCGGATAGGGAAGCCCCAATACCCGTGCGATTTTATCAAAAGCCTCTCCTGCTGCATCATCCCTTGTAGCTCCCAAAATCTCATATTCCAGGTGTCTCTTTAGTAAAACCAGGCTGGTATGGCCGCCGGAAACCACAAGACAGATGAAGGGAGGCTCCAGATCCTTATGGACAAGGAAATTAGCATATAGGTGTGCTTCCAGGTGGTGTACAGGGAGGAGTGGTTTTTGCAAATAATAGGAATATGCCTTAGCTGCTGCTACCCCAACCAGTAGAGCACCAATAAGGCCAGGCCCCACAGTTACAGCTATGCCGTGCAGGTCACCAAAACCGATCCCCGCATCTTGTAGTGCTTTCTCTACCACAACTGTTATTTTTTTCATATGCTGCCGTGAAGCAACCTCAGGAACAACCCCACCGTATTGCCGGTGGACAGCGATCTGAGAGGAGATAACATTGGAGGCAATAATACTGCCATCTCCGATTACAGCTGCAGAAGTTTCATCACAACTTGTTTCAATACCTAATATCCAGGCAACTGGCATTTCTCCTAACTCCCCTTAAAAAAAGCTATATATCCTCATCATCATAAATTTCCAGGTCATCGGGGTTGTTCTCAGTGTCTTTGGACCACTCCTTATCTACCCGTTTAACCTTTCTTTTGCCTTGATCCACTTTAAGATTTTTATTATCCAACCAGAGCCACCTCCTTATAGAAGTCTTCTCTGGTATTATGTGCAGTAGTAATAATTAATAATCAGGGTGCCAGGCCAGGCGTTCCAAAAGGCTCTTCGGCGACATTTTCTTAACCTCACGAGCAGGTACCTCCATTTTGACATCAAAACAGATTATATCGCTTTCATTTACATCAGGTAAAAACTGCCGCGGCCAGTGCACCACTATCCCTTCGTCAGTAAGTAAAACTATGATCTTATCCCCTTCAATGCGGTCCACAACACCTCTAATCTGCAACTTTCTCATCCTCCCCTCTGCAGTTCTCCTCATTAAATTTGCGGAGCATAACAATGGCATCCTCATGTGTTTCTAAATAATAATTTTTGCGTATGCCGATCTTTTTGAATCCAAGGCTGGAATAAAGTTTTATGGCAGGAATATTGGATATTCTGACCTCCAGGATCATGGTATCAACCCCTTCTTCCCGGGAATAGTCAATTAAAAAGTTCATCAGCATCCTGCCGTAACCCTGATTTCTATAGTTGGGGTGAATTGCAATGGTAGTGATATGGGATTCCCGCGCAAACAACCACATCCCTGCATAGCCAACTACCTTCCCCTGTTCCAGGAGCACAAAATACCTGGCAAACTTATTTTGGAGTTCACTAAGAAACGCCTTTGCTGACCAGGGGGCAGGAAAAGAGCACTGTTCGATCAGCATAATCTCTTCTATATCACCTTTCTTCATAAAGCGTATAGAAACCCCATTATTAACCTCTTCCATCATGTCCTCCGGCAGCGAATAGCTGGTGGTTTGACATAAAGCGCCTGCACCGCCCCGGGCTCTTTACCCCCCTTTTCAGCCAATATTTTTATGCCTATAATTGCCGTAAAACCCGCCCGGGGCCAAACACGAGCAGGGTCAGCAAAAACAGCATTGTCTTTAAGATCCTGCTGCAGGAGATCCTGGTATAGTTGTGCTCCTTCACCTGTAAAGGTTATTTTAGCCTGCAGCTGCCCGCGCAACCGCTCTGTCAGATCCTTCGGATTTAAAGCCAAATAACTGCTCAACCTTTTTATTCCACCAGGTGAGCTTACATAGATAGCAGTATAAACTTCATCTCGGCGGGCAGGTATCAGCGGGCAGATCAGTCCTTCTGTTCCCTGCAGACCCCAGGCAAGAACATCCAGAGTAGGAACTTCAGCAACAAATTTTTTACCGGCATGTGCCAGTGCTTTGCAGGTAGCAAGACCCACCCTCAGTGATGTAAAAGAACCGGGCCCCACCGATACCGCATACCCATCAAGGTCTCTAACTGATAATTTGAGGCTGGTTAAAAGTTGATCAATCAATGGGAGCAGGTGCTCCATATGCCCCTGCCTGGTGGTTAGAGAAAACTCTCCCAATACCTGGCCGTCCTCTGCAGCAGCAACAGAAACCACTGGTGTGGATGTTTCTATTCCCAGGATCCGCATTTTTTTGACAACTCCTCAACAATAGTTATATAGTGATGGCTCTTTGGGATAAATTGTAGAAGGCGGCCTGTTTCCACATCTGTATGTTGGATTTTCACTTCCAGAAAATCTGCAGGAAAGGCGTCAGGTATCAGATTACCCCATTCAACCAGGATAACGCCTTCTCTATTAAAGTATTCTTCCCATCCAATATCCACTAATTCCTGGTAAGATCCCAGGCGATAAAAATCACAGTGAAAAACCGGGTATTTACCTTGGTATTCCTGGATGATCAAAAAACTTGGACTGGAAACAGGCTCCTTAACATCAAGGCCCGAGGCAATACCCCGCACCAATACTGTTTTCCCTGCCCCCAGTTCACCTGTAAGGCAGATAATATCACCAGGGCCGAGAAGCTTTCCCAGTTCCCGACCTATTGCTTCAGTTACCATGGTGCTGTGTGAGTATATCTGCCACAAAGGATATCACCTCATATTAACCCTTTCCATTATTGCACAGGTAGACCCGTGGAACTCGTTCACTGATCATACAGAGGACTTCATAACTGATGGTCCCCAATTTCCCAGCCAATTCATCAGCAGTGATCTCTTCTCCCTCCTGCCTGCCCAAAAGCACAACCTCATCCCCCTGCTGTACATCTGGAAGATGACCCACATCAACCATCAGCTGATCCATACATACACGACCCACAACAGGAGCACGCTTACCCCTGATCAGCACTTCTCCCTGGTTAGAGAGCAACCTGGAATATCCATCCCCATATCCCAAAGGGATTGTGGCAATAAATGTTTTCTTCTTAGCGATATATTTTCTGCCATAACTGATACTGCACCCCTCTGCTACCTCTTTAACAAAAGCCACCCTTGCCTTTAAAGACATGACCGGAAGCAGCTTCACCAGAGCACGGTTAACATAAGGGGAAGGATAGTATCCATAAAGAGCGATCCCCGGGCGTACCAGATCCAGGTGGGTATAGGGAAGATCTATCACTGAGGCGGAATTGGCACAATGCCGCCACTTAATATAAATATGATGTGCAGCCAGCTGTTTCAGCAACTGCTGAAATCTCATAAACTGCTCTTCAGCAAATGATTTATCGGAATCATCAGCTGTGGCAAAATGTGTGAAGATCCCTTCTATATCCAAACCGGGCAGCTGTGATAAACTGCGGATTTTATCCAGAGTATCCCCCTGCAGGGAAAAACCCAACCTGCCCATACCTGTGTCAATCTTGATATGCACCTTTGCTTTTTTACCAAGCCGGTGAGCAGCAACTGCAAAAGCCCGGGCATCTTCAACAGTAAAAATGGTCTGGCTGATGTCATGGTTTATGACCTCAACAGCATCATCCACCGGTGTATAACCGAGAACTAATATGGGAGCGGTGATCCCTTTATCACGCAGCAAAACAGCCTCCTGCAGAAGAGCCACACCCAGCCAGGTAGCCCCGCTTTGAAGAGCTGTGCTTGCTGTCTGCTCAATCCCATGCCCATACCCATTGGCTTTAACAACAGCCATCAACTGTGCATTTAGGTCTGTTATGCGGCGCATCTCCTGCACATTATTCTTTAGAGCATCGAGATCGATCTCTGCCCAAACGGGTCTCCCCATTTAACTGCGCCCCCGTTTCAAAGCAGTGAGTGACTCGATCACTTGAGATATCTCAGCAAGTAGATCTCCAGCAATCATTCCGGCTTCTCCTGACTTCTCTGCTATCAGGTCCGCAGCCAAACCATGAATAAAGGGGCCACAGACAGCTGCCTGTAAAGGATCCAACCCCTGTGCCAAAAATGAAGCGATCAACCCTGCCAGCACATCACCGGTGCCACCGGAAGCCAATCCGGGATTTCCGGTGCTGTTGATGAAAAGGGGACCCTCAGGACCTGCAATAACTGTATGTGCTCCTTTGAGAACCAGAACCACACCCCATTTTCTGCTGGCTTCAGCAGCAACCCCTACCCGGTCCTCCTGTACCGCAGCAATCGTTGTATCACAGAGGCGGGCCATTTCACCTGGATGAGGGGTAAACACCCAATTCCTTCTCTGTTTCGCAAGGGCTTGATCTGATAACAAATGCCTCCTCTTGGCAATGATATTGAGAGCATCGGCATCGAGCACTATAGGTATATTGAGATTTTTCAATAGATCTTCCAGAAAGTCTGCTGTTTCCTCTTCCTGCCCCAGCCCTGGGCCTACAGCAGCAACTGTGGCTCTCTGCAAAACCCCTTTGATGGATTCCAGAGCTGAACTGGAAAAACCACCGTTTTCAGTCCCCTTGGCCGGGAAGGTCATAGCTTCGGTAAGTTTCACCGCAGCAATAGGGTAGCACACTTCTGGAATAATGGCGGTCACCAATCCCGCTCCACCGCGCAGAGCCGCATTGCTGGCTAAAACAACTGCACCGGTATAGCCTCTTGTGCCACCGATGACAGCTACATGACCGAAGTCCCCTTTATGACTGGTGGGAAGGCGTTCAGGCAGCATCTCTGCTGCCATTTTTTCATCAACCAGGTAGTAATCCCCACCCTCTTCACTCTTCAGATCAGGAGGGAATGAAATATCCCCTACAATAACCTTTCCGGTGTACTGTGCACCAGGATCAAGATACAGCCCCAACTTGGGCATTCCCATGGTCACTGTAGCTTGTGCCCGGATGCAATCACCGCTTATCCGTCCTGTATCAGCTTCCATACCTGATGGGATGTCTACAGCGATAACCGGTTTCCCAGCCTTATTTACCATTCTGATTAACGAGGCAAAGGGTTCCCGGGGGACTCCCTTAAACCCTGTTCCAAAAAGAGCATCCACAATGAGGTCAGCTTTTTCTAATTCAACAGCAACACTGTCCAAATTTTCAGGATGCAGTATACTGTAGGGTAATCCCATATCTTCGACAATCTTTAAATTAACAGCAGCATCCCCCCGATAGTTATCAGGTGGAACAGTGATTAAAAAACCAACAAAAGCCCCTTTATTAAATAGGTGCCTCCCTACCACAAAACCGTCTCCCCCATTGTTCCCGGGGCCGGCGATAATAAAAACCCTTTTACCCTGCACTTCCTCGCCAAGAAAGCGCTGCATAATCACCTGCACTATGGATAGACCGGCGTTTTCCATTAAAATCAAACTGGGAATACTGTATCTCCTTGTGGCATCCAGATCCATTTCCCGCATCTGGGCCGCTTTCACAAGCCGCATGGCCAACCACCTTCTCTTTAAATGTTAGGACCGGCTGCTTCCCCAAGGGCCACGACAGAGGCACAGGCATAATCTCTGCTGTGGCTCAGGCTCACCAACAGCTCGGCAATCCCCCTCTTCTCTGCCTCAACTGCACTACTCCCCAACAGTTTTACCTGGGGCCGTTCCCCCTCCACAGCAATTTCAATCTCCAGCCAGGGAAACAGTATATCAGGCATCACAGAACTACAGGCCTTCCTGACAGCCTCCTTGGCAGCGAAACGGGCAGCTAAAGAAGCCGCAGCCCTCCCCCGCCTATTGCAGTAGGCGATCTCCTGTTGGGTAAACAGCCGCCTCAGCAGGCCTTTACGCCTTGCCAGAGCCTTTTCCACCCTGTCTATTTCAATGATGTCAATACCGATCCCTAAAACCATTTTATCAACTAACCTTCTTGAATAAGGATTTCTCCAGAATCCGCCATACTTTCCACTTGTTCGAGCTCTTCCTGTTCACTTACTGTTAAAACCTTATCCATATTCAGAAGAATAAACAGCCTGTCATCCAACTTGCCTACCCCATCCAAATAAGCAGCTGTAATACCCGCAATCACCGGAGGTGGTGGTTCAATACTGCCGGCAGGTAGGCGAAGCACCTCTAACACCTCATCAACAATTACTCCAATAACGCTTTCATTAACTTCAACTATCATAATCCGGGCATCTTTTGTATACTTTGTATGGTCAAGTGCAAACCTCTTTTTCAGATCAACCACCGGGATGATCCGACCCCGCAGGTTGATCACCCCTTCTAAGAAAACCGGACTGTTGGGAATTTTTGTCGGCTTGGATAATAAATTGATCTCCTGCACCTGAGTAATTGGCACACCATATTCCTCTACACCCAATCTGAATATTACCAATTGAATTTCCTGCTCACCACTGGCCATCTGTGCCCCTTACCGGGGTTCACCCCCCTTTAACAATCTTCTCTTCATAATTCTACCAATACCGACAATATCCTGCTCCGAATTAACTATCAGCCAACAATCAACAATTAAATATTAAACCTAAACTCGATAATATCTCCATCCTGTACAATATAATCCTTGCCCTCCAGACGGGCAAGCCCCTTTTCTTTAATCTTTGTCATATCCCGATATTTTTCCATATCCTCATATTTAACAACCTCAGCCCTGATAAAACCCCGCTCAATATCTGTATGGACCTTACCTGCAGCTACCCTAGCTGCTGTTCCCTTTTTAATGGTCCAGGCTTTTACCTCGTCACGTCCCACAGTTAAAAACGATATCAAACCCAGGTGTTTATAAATGGTTTTGGCAACCCTCTCAACACCCGGCTCAGAGATCCCCATCTCTGTGAGGAATAATTCCCTTTCTCCCGGATCCAATTGTGCTATCTCCGCTTCCAGTTCAAGGCAGATGGGGAGAACAGGGAATCCCTTCCCCTCCCCATATAACCTGACACCCTCTTCACCTTCATAATGACCATCCCGCAGTTGGTCCTCATCCATATTGATGACAAGAATCATAGGCTTTGTAGTTAAAAATCCCAGTGAACGCACTGCCTGCCACTCATCATCGCTGAGGCCGGCTTCCAGCAGTGGTTTTTCCTCATTAAGAACTTCCTGGCATCGCTTTAGTGCATCCTGCTCCACTAAAGTTTCACCTTTTATCTTTTTGCTGGCAGCTATCCTCTCCAACCTGGTCTCCACCATCTGCAGATCCGCCAGAAAAAGCTCAGCATTAACATTTTCCAGATCACGCAACGGGTTGATATCGCCATCGATGTGCGGTATATTGTCATTCCTGAAGGCTCTGACAACATGGATCAGGGCATCCACCTCCCGCACTGCATTTAAAAAAGCTGCCCCTGATCCCCGGTTCAAACCAGGCAGATCTGTAACCTCCAGCATCGCAGGAATCGCTTTGCGGGGAAGGTATATTTCCGCCAATAAGTCAAGACGCTTGTCTGGAATCTTGGCCACACGAACACTGGTTTTTGTGCGACCTGCATAACTGGATGTCTCTTCCTCTCCCTGGGTCAAGAGGTTGAACAGTGTTGTTTTCCCCACTAGGGGTAAACCGATAATACCACAGGTTAAGGCCATTTTCTCTTCACCTCGCTACAAGTATAGCACAGCTTTATTAAGAAGAAAAAATCCCCATTCAAAAACGGGGATTCACCAAGCTAATTAAACTATAAGACCCAATAAACTATATGCCCTTAGGCATTTTTAATGCGCTCAACAGCCTTGACCGGGCAGGAACGATAGCACCGCCCACACCTTATGCAGGAACCCTCATCGATCACAAAGAAAGCTCCTCCATTATAGCTCACATCAATAGCTTCACTGCCGCCTTCATAGGTACACACATACCAACAGCTCGCGCAATCCATACAGAGGTCCTGAACAATTTTAAAAGTAAATTTATATTTTTTCTTTTCCTCTGCCATAAACCTATAACCCCCTTTCTAAGTCTCCCAAATCAATATTTTTCATTAACTTCGCCAACGGTCAACAAAATTCCTGCAGCATAAATGCTCACTTTTTTTATATGGGCTTTTTGCCTGATTTTTCTAAAGCGCGGATCCTTTTGAAATCCCTGGTCTCTGCAGCCACAACACCTGATAGAGCCAGAAGAGCAATCAGGTTTGGTATAGCCATCGCTCCATTAAATGTATCAGCTATATCCCAGACCAATTCCAGCTGTGTAACCGCTCCAAAAAATACGACAACACAGAAAATGATCCTGTATAATTGCACACCTTTGATATTGGTCAAGTAATAAAAACACTTCTCTCCATAATAAGCCCAGCCCAAGACAGTAGAGTAAGCAAACAACATCAAACCAATGGTAACCACAAGACTGCCAATACCCGGGAGGAAAAAGTCAAAGGACTTGCCGGTCAGCACAGCAGCATCAGCCACCTCAATAGAGGGATAGATATTGGCCATTACCACTGTGAGACCTGTGATAGTACATACAACAATGGTGTCCAGAAAAGTACCTGTCATAGAAACCAATCCCTGTCTGCAGGGGTGGTCGGTTTTTGCGGAAGCAGCGGCAATCGGTGCAGATCCGAGCCCTGCCTCATTGGAAAATACACCTCTAGCCACACCATAACGGATAGTAGTACCGATCAGAGCGCCGAAACCCGCCTCTGCTGTAAAAGCCTGTGAAAAAATAAGCCCAAAGGCGTGGGGTATTCGATCATAATTAAGGATCATGATAACTAGTCCGCCTATGATATATATAACAGCCATGAAAGGCACCAAAACTCCTGTTGCTTTTCCAATACTTTTGATCCCACCGAGGATAACCAGAGCAGTTAAGATAGTCAAAACAATTCCGGTAAGCCAAAAAGGAATACCAAAAGTGTCATTCATATTCCCTGCCACCGCGTTAACCTGTACCAGATTGCCGATACCAAATGCTGCTACAGCACCGAACAGAGCAAAAAGCCAGGCGAGCCATTTACACCTCATACCCCGCTCAATGTAGTACATGGGACCTCCGGCCATTTCCCCTTTTTCATCAGTTATGCGATACTTAATCGCCAGCACGGCTTCACTGTATTTGGTTGCCATGCCAACAAGGGCTGTAACCCACATCCAAAAGACAGCACCTGGGCCGCCCAGCACTACAGCTGTGGCAACACCTACAATATTACCGGTACCTATTGTTGCTGCAAGAGCGGTCATCAAGGCCTGAAAGTGTGAAATATCACCTTGAGACTTGCGGTCCTGGGCTGAGGGTGAGAAAGCAAGCTTGAGTGCATAGGGAAGGGTAGAAAACTGCATAAATCCAAGGCGTATAGTCAGAAACAAGCCCGTGCCCACCAATAGCACCAGCATCCATGGCCCCCACACAAAACCATTGACTGCACCGATTACTTCAGAAATGCTCATACACAATTCAACCCCCTAAATACTATAAAAATATCTTTTATTATACCAGTTATTTCTCTGTAAAAATATATAAAATAGAAAAAAAGTGACAGCAAATACTGCCACTTGAATGAGTATTTAATGCTCTAAAAGGACCTTCTTCTTCTGAGAAGCTCTCGAATTAATAGGATCGCAATCAAAGACCTGAACAACCCTCTTCCAAACTGTTTAACAGTTATCTCCTCATCTGAAGAAAGGTTTTTCATTTCTGCCATAACCCTGTTATAAATACTGTCGGTCATTTTTTCAATAGCTTCCCTGGTCGGATAAGGGTATAGATCTGGGTTTGAACTATTGTCATACATTTCACACATCTGTTTGACATATGGATATACTCGATAGTAGACATCTGGATACATAGAATCCAGCGGCTCGTAATTATACAACTGCAGCACCCCCTTTTATTCAAGAATAACAATCATACTGGTCAGCTTAATTGGCATGAAAATTTATTGAGCTGTTACAACAAAAGTTCCCAATAAGGATATTTTTACCTTTATTATATTGCTGCTGTTAGAAATTGTTACTTACTAAGAGCAGGTGAAAAGGCAGATTTGATCAAGTATAATACACATAGCAGCCCGAAGAGGAAAAGGAGGAAAAGACATGATCCAAGTCATTACAGACAGTGCAGCAGATCTGCCGGCAGAAATTGTAGAAAAGCATAATATCACAGTTGTTCCCCTTACTGTATATATCGATGGAAAAGAATATGCAGACGGTATTGATATTTCAACAAAGGAATTTTACGAAAAAATGGCCAAAACAAAAGAATTGCCGAAAACATCTCAACCATCAGCAGCAAGTTTCATCAAGGTTTTTAAGGAACTAGAGGCCAAAGGAGAACTGCTCTGTATCAATATATCATCCAAACTGAGCGGTACTTATCAAACAGCATGCTTAGCCAGGAAACTATCAGGTGTTAATGTGGCTGTTTTTGACAGTTGGGCGGCTACACTAGGCCAGGGGCTGCAGGTTATCAAGGCCGCTCTGCTGGCTGAAAAGGGCATGTCCCGGGATCATATAATTCAAATTTTGACAGAGTATAAAAAAGGTTTGACCCACTATGTGCTCCTGGATACCCTGGAGAACGTTGTCAAAGGAGGCAGGTTGAGTAAATTTCAAGGCTCATTGGCCAAACTGCTTAATATCAAAGTTTTGCTTACAGGGGTTGATGGGGCATTAGTAACCCTTGAAAAAATACACGGCAGAAAAAAAGCATTACAAAGAGTGATGGAAAGAATGGGTGAAAAACTGCGGGAAGCAAAGGATATTCCCACAAGATTGTTCAGCATTTCCCACTTCAACAATCTGAAAGATGCTGAAATGTTAAAAAGCCAGATCATGAAGAACTTCAATATAAAGGAAGAACAATTCATCGTTAATGAGATGGGCTCCACCATAGCTACCTATGCCGGAGAAGGGGGCATGGTGATCTCTTTCTAACTATTATCCTTAATTATCATTGGGAGTTCACAGGCTGTGGCTGGTGAAAATACAATCTTCCTTGATCAATAGTGTAGGTAATCAGCCCCTGTTGATTGAGGTAGGTGAGGAAAGCCGAAACCGTGGTCTGGATAACGTGATACTCCAACAGATTTAAAACAATATTATTGCTCAGGCTGATTTCTTTTACCAACTGCTCCCTGCTTAAAGGCTGCTTTAATAAGGCCAGTATCTGTTGCTGGAACTTTTCAATATTTGCTAGATTATAACTAACCAGGTCAGGCAGGTCCTTGCTGGCAATTACCCCTTCCTCATGGCTGAGCAGGAAGTAGTCAGCATCGATCTCCGGAAGAAAGTGAAGGGTTTTAATGCTCCCTTCCAGATCAAAGAGGTAGGGAAGGGAATACTTTATAATAACCTGCCTGCTGAAGATAGAATCACCTAAAAAACACACCCTATCAGGGGTTACAATTCCAATCTGCCCTCTGGTGTGCCCAGGGAGGGGGATCACCCTAAAGGGTTTGCCGCCTAGGTCATGGGTTCCAGGTTTTAGGTAATGATCTACCGGAAATGACGGAGGTGCCGGATCCAAATGCTTTAAGGGACTGGCCGAAAAAAAGATGGCCCCCAGGAGATAAGGGTGCTCCATAAAAGGCCTCTCTTGCTCAGAGGCAAACACCTTACACTCCGGATATGTTTCCTGAAAATAAAGGTTGCCGCGGCAGTGATCCAAATGGGTATGGGTATTTATTATATAGCGGAGATTAAAGTTATTTTCCTTGAGGATCTTATCGATCTGATGTGCCTGTTTGTCGGTAAAACAGGTATCGATCAAGAGACAGTCCCTGTTGTTAAATAGATAGACCCCTGCGTTGGTAGGGGCTTTAATATAATAGGTATTTCCATTTATTTTTAACAGTTCCATTTGACAACACCCTTTTTTATCATACCAATTCATACAACAAAGAACAAGAACTAAAAGGAAGGGAAGAAATTGCTGAAAACTGTTCTTTTTGATCTCGATGGCACCTTGATCGACTCCATACCTTTAATCAGAGCAAGCTTTGTACATACCTTTAAGCAACTGGGCATTCCCTGGGGGAAAGGAGAGGTATTAGGCACTATTGGTTTACCTCTGCGGGATGTAGCCAAACATTATGCCCCGGGAAATGAAGAACTTTTTCTAGATGTCTATGCTAAATACCAGCAAGGAGTACAGGAAGAAATGCTACACCCTTTCCCAGGGACAATTGATTCTCTGATCCAAATACGAAAAAAAGGCTACCTTACCGGTGTGGTCACTTCCAAACGCCGTAAACCCACCAGAGAAAGCCTGAAGATAACAGGGCTGACTGATTTCATGGATGTTGTAGTAACAGTAGAAGATACCAAGCAGCCGAAACCCCACCCAGATGGCATATTGAGTGCTCTGAAGCAACTGTCAGTCCTTCCCGCTGAAGCTGTTTACATCGGGGACAGCATCTATGATATTATGACCGGCAAGAACGCCGGTACAGCCACCATCGGAGTTAGCTGGGGGATAGCAGCAAAAAAAGATTTAGCAAACCAGCACCCCGATTTCCTGGTAGACAGCTGGGAAGAATTAATCACAGCTATAGACAAACTATGACCGATCACCGAGAAATCCCCCAACGCAACGAGCAGGGTTTTTCCCTGCCAGCGCAGCGACCTGCGTAGGTTGTTACTTGCCCTTGACGAAGGAGCAGCTAACGACAGCCAAAGCGAAACATGGATGTTGAGCTAGGCGACTATGCGCCATGGATGGCGTCATAGGAGCCGATTGGCTGTCGTCTGCGGATAGTATACGGGCAAGTTAAACCGGAGCTTATGTCGCAAGCGGCAGGGATAAACCGAACGTTCAGAGGGACAGGTTGACTGAGTAGGCTTGTGTCAGGGGGATGGGGGTCGTAATCATGCACACATGCCACAGCAGTGAAAGTGCCTGTCCCCTTGACTCATAGGAAGCAAAAAGAACGTCCCTCTGCTTCGGCAGGGATAAACCCAACGTTCAGGGGGACTGGTTGCCCCCCAGCGGAGTACCCAAGTGACACATGTAAGCTATTGGTTTGGTGTTATTTCGATGGCAGAGGTCAAAGCCATCAACAGCTCCTGTCCGCTCCTGCGGCGGCGTAAAGAAAGTGGGCTGACAGTTACCGCGTTAAGAGGCACTGCATCGAGAACACCATTAACAAAATGGTCATATTTACTATAATAAGCAATGGCGTGGATCACATAATATTCACCGTTGTGCTTGCCCAGATAAAGCATTACATGGCCGGGAAAATAGAGAATCGCTCCGGGAAGCAGCAGATCCAGTATACAACTGCGTTCTCTCCTGTCTGCTCCCTGCAGGGAAATAACCTTTCCAGGGAGCGCTGCCTGCTCTCTGGAGTTGCGTGGGAACTGAAAACCAAAGCAGCTGTATATATCCCTGATAAAAGCAGAGCAGTCCCGTAAATTAAACATCCCTCCCCATCCATAGCGTTCCCCCAGCATCTTAAATGCCTGCCCGATAACCGCTGATCTGGTATAAGACAGATACCCCTTAACCACATCACTCCCACGGGGTATTAGCGCCAATTTTATAACAAGTTCCCCATTTTTGCCGCGCACAGGCATTTTAACCACATAACTGCCTTCTGGTGACTGATTATCAATAACCTCTGGAATTTGTTCCTGTGCTGCCAGGGGAATTTTTGCACCCATGAAGAACTCCAATATGGATGTATCTGGGTTATAGGGATTATAGCCTAAATGCAGCCTGCTCCCTGTTACCAACAAAAATTCATCAGTTTGTAAATAACTGAGCCATTTCTTTCGGTCCCCGGTAACTGCCAGGTCCGCAGTAAGCACCCAGCCTCTGCAAAAAGTTGTCTGCACAAAACACCACTTTTCACTGGCGCTTTTATGGAGCACAATGACCGGTTCTCCAGGGCTAAGAGCTGTTTCCTGAATAATATCGAAGTCCCGGTCTGCAGGGTCTTCTGTAACCAGACAATTTGTCGGCAAAGATCTGACCATAGAACTCCTGACTGTGCAGGCATAGGTTACATTGTTAGATTTTTTTATCCCTGCCAAATTCAATTCCTTCTGAAGAGCAGTAAAAAATGACGGCTTTAACCGGTAGCCATTATGATAGAGAGCATTCTGGGGCAAACGGTTTGCCAAAAGCATGTTTCTGAGCTCTTTGGCTCTGATCGCCTGGGGATATGCAATTAAATCCTGGATAACACCGGGCAGACTATTTCTGATATCACAGTTAAAGGCATCGATTTGTTCTTTATTCATGATAATGGCATCAGGATCAGGCGCTCTGCTCTGCCAAAACTGGGCGGATAGAATTTCATCCAAAGATTACTCACCTCCAAACATAAAGTCATGCTGTTGCTTAAAAAACCAAAATGTAATAATCTAATAATTGTGCTTCAAATAAGTGTCCAGATGAAATTTAAAATGTTGGGTATTTATTAACATTTATGATGGAGTTCCGGTGAACATTCTGTAATACCCCAACAACTACCGCATAAAGTAAGCCTGATCACAAGGGTTCTTATTATTGATCTATTTTTGATTAGAGGTACAAGGGAGCAGGAATTATGGAAAATGAAGTGACAACCCTTGATGGTGGCGAAACATCAGAATCTGCAGAACAAAAACAAAATAAAGGGAAAATTGATTTCAACAAACCTCTTTGGAAAAGCATTTTCCTCTTTTTTCTTCCACTGATGCTCAGCAATACCCTGAATTCCATCAGTGGTACAATCAGCAGTATCATCCTGGGCCGTATTATTGGAGTTACTGCTTTGGCAGCGGTATCTGCCTTCTTCCCAATTCTATTTTTGCTGATATCTTTTGTCATCGGTGTTGGTGCAGGAAGCTCTGTTTTGATCGGGCAGGCTTTCGGAGCGCAGGAGTGGAAAAAGGTAAAGGTCATTGTGGGAACAACACTGACCTCAACCTTTTTAATCGGTCTTATAGTTGCTATCCCAGGATACTTTTTCACCTATGAGCTGCTGGAACTGACCGGAACACCTGCAGATGTCATTGACATGTCAGCAGGATTTGCGCGTATCACTTTCATAGCGATGCCTGTTGTCTTTTTTTTGTTCTATGCCTACACTACATTTTTCAGAGGATCTGGGGATTCCAATACACCCTTTTACTTCCTGGCGGTCAGCACAGCATTAAATATCCTGTTGACCCCTGCACTGGTCATAGGATGGGGTTTTCTGCCTGCTATGGGTGTCAATGGTGCTGCCCTGGCCAATGTTATAGCTGTACTGGTTTCATTAACCGCTTTTCTTCTCTACCTGAAAAAAGTGAATCACCCACTGCAGTTTGATCGTGAAACAGCGCGCAATCTACGCATCAACTGGCCAATTTTCAAACTTTTGGTGACCATCGGCATACCCACAAGTATCCAGATGATTTTGGTTTCCCTGTCAGCGATTGCGGTGATTTCTTTTATAAATAAATTCGGTTCAACTGCCACCGCTGCTTTTGGGGCAGTCAACCAGGTGATCAGCTATGTGCAGATGCCAGCAGCCAGTTTAGGAGTCACCATCTCCATATTCGGTGCCCAAGCCATCGGTGCCGGATACAATAAACTATTGAACAAAGTAATCAGAACCGGTATCTTGATAAACTATTTGGTCGTAGGTGTAACCGTAATAGTTGCCTATATCTTTGGACGCAGTCTTCTGTCCCTGTTCTTGACCGAAGCCCCTGCATTGGAACTGGCTTTCAGTCTGCTGGTCATTACATTGTGGAGTTATCCGATATTAGGCAACAACAATATCCTGGCGGGAATTATGCGATCCAGTGGGACTGTCTTTTGGCCAACACTGATCACCGTTTTATCCATTTGGTTAGTACAGGTGCCTGTGGCCTACGTTCTCCACACCAGAATCGGTGTTCAAGGTGTTATGTTCGGTTTCCCTGCAGGTTTTATAGCAGGGTTAATCTTCCTCTACCTTTACTATCATATCTTCTGGAAGCAGAAAGAACACACCCGTCTGGTGTAGAAGCGACCTTCGTCAAAGGCAAGCAACAACCTTTGCAGGCCGCTGCGCTATTAGGACCGGTCAGGGGGACTGTCCCCCTGATCGGTCGGAAGGAGTTGTGGAAAGAGATGAGATTTTCTTGCGGCACAAAACAATTTGCAGCAACTGTGCTTGACCTCCTGCGCCAACAATACCCTGATGCAGGACCCCGCTTGCTCTTTTCCAATCCCTATCAAGCACTGGTAGCAACTATTCTTTCGGCTCAAACCACAGATGAGCAGGTAAATAGAGTAACCCCTGCCCTGTTTGCAAAATACCCCGATGTCAAGGCTCTTGCTGAGGCTGACCTAGCTGATGTTGAAGCAACAATCAGATCGGTCGGTCTTTACAAATCCAAGGCCGCCCACCTGGTTGCTGCAGCACAAAAGATCCTCACTGATTACCAGGGAAAGGTACCTGCTGACTTTGACTCTCTGTTAAGTCTTCCCGGGGTGGGCAGAAAAACAGCTAATGTGGTTTTATTCAACGCCTTTGGCAAACCGGGCTTGGGTGTGGACACCCATGTCCACCGGGTCGCCAACCGTATAGGTCTGTGTAAAACAAAAAACCCTGAGGGAACTGAAAAACACCTCAAGGAAGTTATACCAGAGGAAAAATGGGGGAAGGCTCACCATCTTTTGATCTTTCATGGGCGCCGGTGCTGCCGGGCGAGAAAACCGGAGTGCACCTCCTGCCCCTTACTGAATATCTGTATTAACCATGGGGAGGCTGAATAACCGAGCATACCAGCCTTATATCTATGCTTAGATACTTTTCATCCCCAGGAGAGCTAATAACTCTCAAACTGTCTCATCAAAAACTCCGACACCAGTCCCCCCGCAAGAGCTATATCTTCTGTGTGCATATAGTGGTTGGCAGATGAATCAAAGAGAATATTAGCTGAGCCAGGCAGTTCTTCATCTTTCATCCAGATCTTAACCGTTACCGGGAACCTGGGAAAAAGGCTGAAAACTGCAGTGATATCACTGGTGTTTTCACATACAGCTCCCAGAGCAGCACATGCTTTTTTTATCTTTTCCGGATCATCACCAGCTAGCCTTTCTACCAGCGGTAAAACACACGTTTTATAAAAGGCTAAGTAAAACACCTTGCCATAAAGAGTTTCCCGGTAGGTAATCAATTCCCCACTCAGAGGAAAATTATCTGCCCGTCCCAGGTAGTGGATGAGCAAGTAGCGCCACTCCCAAACAGGTTGCAGCCCACTATCCTTAAAAAAGACCTTCCCCTGGGGGTAGTGAACATAGATATCCCTCCCCAGGCTGACCAATGAGATGATACCCTTGACCGGATCATAAACAGAACCGCTGTTTTCGGCTATTTTATCAGGCTCCAAAGAGCTAAATCTCTTCAGATTATGTGCAAAACCTGTAGCCGCGCTGTAGGGCATTCCCTCTTTTTGTTCTATCATATAAGGGTAAATAGGCAGCACTGGAAATCCCCCCTGAAAATTAATTTTATGATTCACACCATTTAGTTCAAGAGATATCTTTATTCTCATAGATCCGCAGAGAACCTGCAAGGGACACCAATAATATGGTCACTATTACCACACCACATCCCACTGCCCATAGCCAATCCGGGCTGTTCAGTACCTGAGTCAGCAGATTTACGGCGGTCCCCTGGCTGTACTTTTCTACTAGCCACACCAACCCTGCCGGGATCAGGAAAATCGCCATAATGACTATAACATGCAGCAGCCTCGTTTTTATACTGCCAAACTTAAAATAAAGGGGATAATAGGCTGCTCCGATGATGATTGCTCCACACAATGCCCCAAACAGGTCTTTAACTGCAGGATATCTCACCGGTTCCCCCAACCCCAACACATTGTAAATCAGGGCTATCAGAATTCCAGCGGTAAGACCGAACACTGCATAAACAAGAATGGACAAATACTTGGAAAAAACAATATCTTTACGCCTAATCGGCAGGCTGTTTAAGAAAACCTCACTCCTGTTCTGCTCATCATAAGAACAGGCCCCAGCAATCAAAAGATAAACAATGAAACAGGTGCTGGTGGCATACAGAACAACCGCTATATCACCCTCCATACTGGTACTGGTGAAAACCAACAAGAGTATTGGAATGTAGAAAAGGAGATACCCCAGTGTTTTCTTTTGAATCAGAAGGTCTTTCATCAACAGGTTAAACATGGCTTTCCCCCCCTCACTGTATAAAGCATAATATCCTCCAAAGATGCCTTTTCAATCAGCACAGAACTGCCAAAAAGCTGACGAGCCCTGTGTATATCACTGGTCAAGCCGGTAAATCCGTAACTGCTTTGCTTGATGCCGACAAACTCCTTTTTCAACTCCTCATCCAGGAGCTCATTCCCCCCTTTGACCAGGCCATATCTTTCCATAAGCTCATCTTTGGATTCACAAAATACCAGTTCACCTTGATTGATAAATGTAATATAATCAGCTATTTTATCGAGGTCTGTGGTCAGATGGGTGGATAAAAAGACACTTTTGTTTTCATCCTGAATTATTTCTACCAGTATATCCAACAGTTCACTGCGGAAAATGGGGTCAAGACCGGATGTGGGTTCATCCAGAATAAGCAGTTCCGCATGGTGTGATAAAGCTATCACCAAAGAAAACTTCATTTTCATACCCTTGGATAGGTCTTTAATCTTTTTTCTCGGTGAAAGCTCAAAACGTTCTAGGTAATCCTTAAAAACACCGTCATCCCACTGGCTGTAAAAGGGTGCGATGATTTTTTTCATCTCCAGGACAGTCAGTTCATTGTAGAAGTGATTATCATCATAAACAAAGCCGAGCCTTTCTTTGACCTCTAGCTCGTTTTTGATATTATCAAGCCCAAACACCTTAATCTCACCGGAATCCCGCCTGATCAGGTTCATAATCAATTTGATGGTTGTGGTTTTACCTGCACCGTTTGGCCCTATGAACCCCATGATATAGCCCTTTTCCAGAGTGAAACTGATTTTATTCAGCGAAAAACCGGGGTACTGTTTGGTAAGATTCCTGACTTCCAAAATCTCATTCATATTTCCCCCTCCTTGTAAAAAAGATCAATCATTTCCTTTAACTCCTCAACACTGATACCCAGATAGCGGCTCTCTGCTATGATCTCACACAGCTTCTCCTCCATCATCCTCAGTCTTTTTTCCCGAAACAATTCCTTGTTTTCACCGGAGACAAAAGAGCCTTTGCCGCCAACTGTTTCAATAAAACCATCCTTCTCCAGCTCATCATAAGCTCTTTTGGTTGTTATTACACTGATCTGAAGCTCTTTCGCCAGCTTGCGGATGGAAGGCAAGGCATCACCGGGTTTAAGCTCTCCTAGGATTATCTGATTTTTGATCTGTTTGGCGATCTGTTCATAAAGCGGTTCCTGAGAAGCGCCGCTGATAATAATTTTCATTCTCAGCCTCCTTCCTGCAATTCTGTGCCTACCGTATCATCCGTTACTACTGTTTATATACAGTATAAACAGTATGCACAGTTGTGTCAACTATTTTTAAAATACTTTTTTGTAATAATAAGTTGCTTTTTGCCAGCAAGGCATTTGATTCAACTTTCCAATTACCAGCGAGACTGTCCATAACAAAAAAAGCCCCTATACAGGGGGATGGGTTATATGCAACTTAAATGTTCCACCGGATTATTCTTCCACTTCCTCCTGAAAAACAGAGATCAGCATTTCCGATAGTTTGCGGCCGAAGCGCTTTGTTTGGTTTTCCAGCTTGTCGATATGCTGATAATAAAACTGTGCTTTTTCTTTTAATCCTTCATCAGAGGAATCAATGACATCAGCTAGCAGGTCCTTACAGCTTTCCGACGTCCTGACGACGATTTCCAGCTCCTTTTCATAGTTCTTTTGAATGGTTTCCATAGCTACTTTTGACATGTTCCGTTCCACTTCATAGTAGTTGCGGCGGCTGCCTTTGACCCAGACTTTACGGACATACGCAACACCCTCAAGCAAGCGGATGTTATTGCTGACCGTTGATTTACTGACACCCAGGTCCTGTGCGATGTCATCAAGCCCCAAGGGCCTGTCCGCTAAAAACAAAAGTCCATAGATGTGCCCTAAAGCATCAGGAAGCCCGTACAGAGCAAAAATTCTACCCAATGCCTCGATAAAAAAATTGCGCACCTCTTCTAACTTTTTATTATGATCTGTCTTCATTACACCCCCCGGATCCTCAACCGCACCCCATTCTCACCTGAATAACAGTGCAGACATAGAAATCCAGGACTACACCTCCCGGTAGAAATAATATGTTCTAAACATCGGTTCTATAATGAATAACAGCGTTTTAATAAGGAGTTAGTTAATACCATCGCCAGTACTGCCAATACAACACCTCCGGTGCATTCCCGGCCGCAGGTTATCCAGATAGGTTATGATTACAGCTGACTGCACAACATCCACCGGGCGAGCCAGCACCAGATCAAGCCGGGCTTCGTTACTGAACAGTATTGCCTCTGCCCGGTTGTAGCTGTTGCCAAAACCAACCAGCAGATTCATAACAGTTAGGAAACCCAGCACAGCCGGCAGTTGCTGGTAAGCCGCCACTGAAGGCAGAACAAAACTCAGCCAGAAGATAAAGGTCAAGGGTCCGAGCACTTCCAGAAGGATAACCAAACACCGGAGCGTCCGAAGCGCAGCCGGTGATTCCAGATTTCCCTCAACCTCCTTGCTGTCAGTATCCCCCACTGACCGATCACTGCCCTACCCCCTTACCCGCAGCAATTTTCAGAAACAATGGTTCTAAACCGCCTTTTACATTAAAGGACCTGCAGAGTTCATCAACTGTACCCAAAACTTTCAGCTGCCCCTGGTGGATAATGCCCACCCGGTCACATACCTTTTCGGCAACATCCATCACATGTGTTGACAAAAAAACTGTTTTCCCCCTGTCCCGGAGATCGATCAAAATATCTTTAATCTGAGCCAGTGTAGGGGCATCAAAGGCATTTGTCAGCTCATCAATAATGATCAGCTCAGGATCGGTCAGCAAAGCCAAGGCTACAGATACTTTGCGCTGCATGCCCATGGAATAGTTGGAGATCATCTGGTCACCCCAGTTTTCTAAACCAAGGGTTGACAGGAGTTCTTCTGTCCTCTCTTTGATCCTCTCCTGGGGCAAACCATAAAGCCTGCCTGCCACCATCAGGTGTTCCCTGGCAGTCAGCCTCTCATATACCAGTGGATTGTCTGGAACAAAACCGATCAGCCGGCGCCCTTCTCTTCCTTGCTTCCACAGGTCCTCACCCCTCAGCAGCACTTTACCTGAAGTAGGCCGCAAAAGACCTGTGACCATCCTGATGGTGGTGGTTTTTCCAGCCCCATTCGCCCCGAGAAAACCGAATATTTCACCTGGAAAAGTCTTTAAGGAGAGATTCTGCACAGCTGGAAAATCGCCATAATACCTGGTCAATCGATCAAATTCCAAACTGGGAAGTAGATCCGCATGCTTTTCAGAATTAGCTGCAGTATTGTTTACTGGCTGCACCGCTAGATCAGCAATCTCAGTTTGCATCAAGGGGGCAGCAGCTTCTTCCATAGAATCTGTTGCAATTGTCCCATTGCTTTCATTGCTTCCGCCAATTTCAACATCCCCCTTCCCTGGGACAACCCTCTTCATACTTTCCAAAAATCTTTCAGGGTCATCAACATTAATCAATATTTCTCCCACCAAGCCCTGCTTGCTTTTACGGCCTTCTGCGGCCGGCGCCTTGACCATAACCGGTTCATTCAATAGAATCCTACAAACATCACTCTTACGCGACAAGCAGTAAAGGGTCTCCCCTTCTCTGGCAAGCATACAACCGAGCAGATCGGGCTTAGGATATGACATCGGAGAATATTGCTCTACTGCTACGATAAGATCAATCGGCAGGCGGTGTTTAAACCAGGAACCCAGCTGCAGGTCTAATTCACCTGCAGATAATAGATGGGCTGATCGAAGCACTTTGGTAAAAACAGAAATTGCATATAAATACAAGGAGAAAAATAAAGCGAAGGCCAGCAGCAGTGGCCATCCCTTGGGCACCAGTACATAGATGACCACCCCCACTATGATGAATTCAATACAAAGTATCGGTAGTAAACCAAACACTAACTGCCTGACATTATTACTTTTTCCGGTATTGGGAAAAAGCTCTTTATCCTTTCCAGGCAATACAAACCCCTCCCAAAGGTATTCCCTTTCACCAAAAATACTTGTGGAAACCCTTGTTTCGGTCATGAGGGGATATACTGTTCTGTACGTTTAGGATTTATTAAACATATAATATAAGCAAAAACCCTTCTTAGTAAAGGGTTCATAAACGTGAAAACTGAAATTTTTTGTCGTTACTTGTTGGTGATATGCACTAAGGTGAACACGTTAACAGTGAAAGGTGCCTTTCAGGTAACTTACACCCGCTCAATTCTAACTGGCCTGCACATCCCACTTTCCACAGCGGCTTCCCCAGCGGGCTATTACCTCACCATTTTGGAAGAACTGCACCACTTCACAAAGGTTGGGACATGACTTGCATTCGAAACTGCGGGTCTGGAAACTGAAGTCTGTCACCTTAAAACCTTTAAACCGGGTTCTCTTATTTAATGACTCAATTTCCTCCCGGGCAAGTATGGCTGCACCAAGCGCACCCATAACAGCAAAATGCTTGGGTATAATCACCTCATGACCTAAAGCTTTCTCAAATGCCTTTTTCATACCGGCATTGGCAGCTACACCACCTTGAAAAGCTATGGGAGGCAGTATCTCCTTACCCTTGCCCACATTATTTAAATAGTTGCGAACCAAAGCCTCACAAAGGCCGGCAATAATATCCTCTACACAGTGACCCAACTGTTGTTTGTGGATCATATCCGATTCGGCAAAAACTGCACACCTTCCAGCTATGCGCACCGGATGCTCTGATTTTAGAGCCAATTCACCAAAATGCTCTATAGGAATGGTCAGACGAGCCGCCTGCTGGTCTAAAAATGAACCTGTTCCCGCGGCGCAAACTGTATTCATAGCAAAATCTGTTACAATACCATCCCGCAGAATAATGATCTTAGAGTCCTGACCACCGATCTCCAAGATAGTCTGAACACCTGGTATAAACCGTGATGTTCCCACAGCATGAGCAGTAATTTCGTTCTTAACAATATCTGCGCCGACCATGATCCCTGCCAGATGTCTGGCACTGCCTGTGGTTCCCGCGGCACAAATCTCTACATCATCAGGGATAAGGCCGGACAGCTGAGCCATTCCTTCCTGAATAACCCGAATCGGTTGGCCCTGAGTTCTTAAGTATAGGGAGGCAAGGACCTCATCTTTTTCATCTATGACAATTAAATTGGTACTCACCGATCCGACATCAATTCCTAGATAACCTTTTTTCATGCAATATCTCCTCCCTGCTCCAAGTTAAGCATTACACGCCTCCTGGGCTTTCTGTTCCCGCCTGCGCTTAAGCAGATCCAAAAAAGCCTCCAACCTGGTGATAACACCGGCAGCCGCAGTCTGTTCATCGATAAAAATAGTTAAAACAGGGATTCCTACTTCCCTGCTCACCCGGGGCATAATACCTTTGGCCATAATCTCAGGCAAACAAGAAAATGGTGCCAGTTGAATCATGCCATCATAACCTTGATTGGCATAGATCACAGTTTCACCTATACTATTGATGCCATGCCCTCCGATCAGTTCATTGAGATAGGGATGAGCCATCTGATGAATATCCTGCTCTCCGATCTTTCCTTCTACAATAACATTCTTCTGGGTATAGGAGGTCAGCCAAATTGAGCGATCAGTATAGACCCCCATTTCACCGAGGGTTCTTTGGATATAGAAGTTTATAGCGGGTTCCAGCACAACATAGATCTCACCGACAATACCGATCTTTAATGGATTCCGGGATCTGTCCTGGGGAATACGGGCAATGATTTTTCTGCCCTCCCAGAGAGCATCTTCAATTTCCTCTTTAGTACAAGCCTCATCCAACATGTCCAGTGCTTTCTTAAATGCTCTGTAAGTATCACCTTTATTGACTTCATAGGGCATAATCTTATACATCAAATGTTCTATCTGATCAATGGCTTCTAACTTCCCGTAATTCTTTTTGAGCAGTTGAATAAAAACACGCCAGGACATGCCCCGGGGTTTGACCCTTCTGAGTTTTTTAATAAAGTCCAAATAATTGGATTGAGGTGGTTCAAAAATCAGCACCTCAAAATCATACCCCAGTTCATTAAGGATCTTCTGGTGCATGACACCGTAGTAACCTGCCCGGCAGGGGCCAACTCCACCGGAGGAAATGGCCATCTCAGCCCCCATCTCAATGGTCTCCAGATAGGTGCCCATCAGCACCTTAAAGGGTATACAAGCGAATTCAGGAGAATAGCGGACCCCCAGATCCATTGTGCGTTTGCTGGGCTCTGGCGGAACAACCGCCTCATACCCCAATTCATTGATCAGCATTTTAAATGCAACATAGGAATATCCCATATGAGGAAATGTTAGTTTCACCCCTGCACCCTTCTCCTTTTCAACATATCTATAAATGCTTCCAGACGGGTATCCACACCGCCTGATCCGGTTTCTTCATCAATAGAAATAGTTAAAAAAGGCATCTGATCATGCTGGTGGGATTCAATCTCCATCAACCTGTCAAGCATGGCATCAGGACCGCAGATAAAAGCGGTAACATGGATTAGACCATCCACTCTCTTCCTGTTCATGTAATAATAAGCAGCATGCATAGCACGGTTGGAATAATGCCAAAACATCTGCTTGGGCATGCGTTTTGCCTCTCTGAGCAGACTTCTGTTTGACACCATTTCAGCTGTAACAACATCAACACCCATTTTTCTCAACTTTTTAACAAGATCCAAATTGATAAAGTTGTCATAAATCAAATAAGGGTAACCGAGCACAGCGATGGTTAATTCCCGCTTCTTATCCCGGTTGATACCTCCCCCTTTTTCCATGTGTTCTAGAGCTTCATCAGCAAGCATTCCGCCCAGCATTAACTTTTTATAACGCCGCAAAGCATTGCAAGCAAGGAGATAAGCCCTGGTTATCCTGGACAGTCCCACACCAAACCTTTCCCCAACCTCCCTGGAAATACGGAAAAGTTCAAAGGGACCCTGGGAAAGGTCAATCCTGGTATCCAATATCTCAGGCAGGTCATTAATCGAAGCCTGCAGCAGATCAGGAAGTGCTAGAAACTTCGGGCAGAAGGTTTCTGTGAAAAATTTTCGTACCTTAACCAGGCGGGGCACAAAGATAATATCTACCTTATCTTTGAGCTCAATAACATGCCCGTGGTACAGCTTAATGGGAATGCAGGCATCATTAACAGCTTCTGCTACTCCATCATCGAGAGTCTTTTTAGTGGTGGGTGATGATGTTATTACCTCAAAACCCAATTCTTCAAAAAATGTCTTCCACCAAGGATAATAAGAAAAATAGGCCAGATACCGAGGAATTCCCACTCTGACCGGCATTAATACATAACCTCCTCAGCAGTCATGGGGATTTACTGCTACACCTTTTAACCATATATTCAGCAATTGTATTAAAGCCTCTTCTTCATCCAATATCTCCTGCTCCGGTGCTATCTGCTTCCAAACAACATATCCCCACAGGGAAGAGAGCAGAGAAACGACCATCATGTTCGTATCAAAACACCGGTACTCTCCCATCTCTTTTTGCTTCTCAACGGACTGACCAAGGAGATCAAGGATAGGCTTGACGATTTTGTCCACAATAATCTCTTGTATTTCTGTGTGAAATTGGGCCTCATAAAAAAGCATCTTTAACAAAGGGAGCTGCTGCTGAATGGCATTCAGTTGTTTCTTAATGATGCTCACTAAAGAATAAGCATCTCCTTTTTCGAAAGACACAGCAAGAAAGTCAATCACCTGCGATTTTTGAAACTCTGTGACAACACTGAGCAAAATACCCTGGAGGATCCCCTTTTTGGTGCCAAAATGACGAAAAATGGTTCCCTCTGCAACGCCTGCCTCCCGGGCAATTTCGCTGGTTGTAGCTCCGGCAAACCCTTTTTCTGAAAAGACCCTGACAGCAGCATCTAAGATCTTCTGCTGTGTACTGCTCAATTCTGATGCTATTTCCATAAGGCCTCCATCAGTGTACTGAATGATAGTGATTGCTCACTCTCACATTATAGTTAAATACAGGTTACAATGTCAACAATAATGTGATTTACTATACTGTTACAGTATTTAATACAGGTTTTTCCGAGAAAATTAAACACACATAGACATAGCAGCAATTAGAGATCGGTATCCCATAAAAGTCTGGGCTGATTTTCCAGTTTAAAAAATGACAGCTTACCTAAAATAAACAACTAGGAGGTGTCAAAATGATACAGTACCCTTTTCACACAAAAACAGATATCAGGTCTTTGCTTGATTTGGAGAGCAGTGATAGAGAATCATTGGAAGAAGCATCCCAGGATTACTTAAGACTCCCGGAACTATAGTTTTAATCTGTCAAAAATGATAGGCTGACATTTATAATTGAAAAGAGGGTAGCTATGACCGGTGCAGCACACCTGTTGGCAGGATCATCAATTTACCTTTTAACCGGAAGGAACAAAATAATGGCACCCCTGTTGGCAATAATCTCACATTACGCCCTGGATGCCATCCCTCATTATGACAGCCCTGCATGGAATATCCCTTTGGGGTTCCTGGCTGTTATCTTTCTTTATCTCACAGTTATAAAAAACAAAGAACCCTTTATACTGGTCTGCGCACTGTGTGGTATGCTCCCGGATATTAACAGCTTCTTTTGTTTCAGTAGTGTATTGCTAGACCTCCATCAGCGGTTCCACTTTGATAAAACCTATGAAATACCCATCTCTTATCTCTATTGGGAGATCTATGGCTGCCTGATCACCGGTTACCTGCTGTGGACCAGGTATCCTGTAAGAACCGCCCCAATAAGGGGCAATCCTTGTAACAGACCCCTCTATAATCTATACAAGCAGGTCCTCATCACTTGCTACCGGCTTGCTTTTAGTGGAACGCACAGCAAACCAGAGATAAATCACAGCAATAGAATAGTAAATGGACCACCCGTAAACAAATCCCGGTGCGATGATATTCTGCAGGGACTGAAAAAGGGTGGGTATGGTGATAGCATAAACTGTGATCTTAAAGGACTGGCCGTACTTCAATCCACAATTTTGAATACCGGAAAACAACAGGGTGACCAAACTCAAAATACTGACAGTACAGATTTTGGCAAAGATAAAATAAATTAACCCCCAGAAAATGATCATCATACTCATGGGTTTCAGATAGGACAACATATTAGCGACATCAGCTTTCTCAAGCTCCAGGTCCTTAAGGGCTGAAAAATGATACTCCTGTTTTTCTAGGGAATTCTGCTTATACACTAATTTTGTTTTCTCAATGAAAAATCCCTGCTCATATTCATCCAACACACTGCTGTCAGTCTTACCGCTGGTATCAACAATAATCGCACTATCATGGTTCTCGCTTTCATAAACCAGCGGCATATCTCCAGCAACTGTTAATTCCCCATTCATTAAAACAAAATCGGGAGCTGTTCTGTCGAATTGCTCAATCCTCTTTGTCATATCCCTTTGAAAATCATAAGCAAAAGACAACAAAACAGGTATGCCCAGTACCAGCACCATGAGCAGCAAATAAGTGATCACCCTTTTCCAGGGCAGATTGGCAAAATACCGGTACTGCGAAAAATTGATTGCGCTGTCACTCATATCTTTGAAAAATCCCAATCCAAACCCTCCTGCCTTTGAACAGGCACTACGGCCTCAAATATAGATCCTTATTACTAAAAAATCAGTTCAGTGATGAGTTCCTTCTATTACGCGAATTCCTTTCTTTTCTATGATCTTCTTAATCTGGTTTTTATGAGGGCAGCGGGGGTAATCATCATCCAACATCACACAAGAGGATAGATGAACTACATCTAAACCATGTGGAATCAATTTTTCTACAAGCCGCGGAACCCTTCTGCCGGGGCAGCCGCCGCAGGTAAAAAATCCGATGATTTCCGCATTATCCCCATACTGCTCAAAAGCCAATTTGCGATGGTTAAAAGCCTTGAAACAGGCTATCCCCGGGCAGACTTCAGCAACAACATCACAGCGCACAATCGCGATTTTGGTGGTCTTTTCCTGCCCGTTTCCCTCACCACTGTTTACCGCGAACTTGATATACTTCTCATATGCGGCACGAACATCTGCCTCAGTAACTTCTTCCCTTCCGCTTTTTGCAACATCCTTTTCTACTGCCCTTTTCGCCATACCTCTGATAAAAGCGGGTGCTTTTTCAATCTGCTTCAAAGCATCTTCGGTCCAGTGCATCTATTTCATCCCTCCGTTATTGCTGCAAATGCTGTAACTGCTGCTATCTGATTATTGACTGCAAATGGTGCATAATTGTTTTTTCTACAAAAAAAATAAATATCCTTGTCCACAGGCACGGCAAAAAAGAGCAGCNNGTTTGATGACTGCCCTTTATCTGAATCAATAAGTCTTTCTGTCCACTGACAGAATATACTGCTTATTTATTCTTGACTACAAGAAATCCACCGGTTGCAGCAATCAATATGCCCAATCCCCATAATAAGCCTAATGGGAGTCCCCCTGTCTTTGGTAGTTTGGTGTCACTGTCATTATCCGCTTTAGCACCTTCATCTGCATTTTCCGGATCCTGGGTAATAGGTTGTTCTGTCTCCGGTCCGTTCTGTTCTTTTGGAACAGCAGCTATAAAATCAAAACTCCCCACTGCTTCTTCATTATCAAACCTAAGCCATAGGCTTTCATCATCAGCCCTGCTGTATGCCACTTTTACTTCTTGTCCCTCCTGAATGGGACTGGCAAGAGTTAATTTTATCTTTCCGGCTTTTTTAACCTTGCTGACCTGAACAACATCTACCTCTTTGCCATCCACCATCACAGTAAATTGAGATGTAAACTGAGGATCTTTACTTTTTCCCTCAGGCACAATTATTGTCAGTTCCCCTGCTCCATCCTTTTTAATGAAGTTTAAGCTGACACTCCCATCTGTAGTAATCTCTGCTATTACTTTTACCCCTTCCTGCTGCTCGGTTTCTTCTGATCCCTTAATAACCTGTTTTACTTTAGCATCTTGATAGCCGTCAGCCTTCACCACAATTGTATATTCCCCTGCTTCAGTGAATACTGATGCAGCAATATTGATCTTGCCTTCTGATATGGTATATTGACCATCACTCAGGTTTTGATCATTTACCTTGATGTTTTTTATTGCTTCTCTCCAATTAGGGTCGTCGGCAAAGGTGATGTCTACCGCCTGCCCTAAAGTGTTGTTATCTGTGTCTGCGATTAAGGTAGGGGCCTCTGATAATGCAGAATAAGGTACTTTTATACTAAAGTTAGCAACATAGTTATCTGTGCTGTCTTTGAGCCGCAGGTTAGGATTATCACTCTGAATATATTCTACCGTCAATGTTTTCCAGGCAACTTCATTAAGCTTTGTATCAAGCTCAAGTTTGATTTTCCCCACAGTGTTTGTAGTTTCTACTTTGTTAACAGCAACTTCTTCACCATCTACAGTTACTATAAATTGGCTTTTCGCTCCTTCTGGTACTACTATTTTTCTATCAAAAGTCAGACTGATATCCCCTTGGGTGGTGACCTCCGCTGCCAGTAATCTTGGGCCATCCGCGGCTTCTGCGGGCAACATAATCCCAAACATGAAGAACATACATAAAAGTGCTGTTAATACCGCTGTTTTTGGCCTTCTTGACCTATTAATCCACATTTATTTTTCCTCCCGTTCTCCTTACTATAATGATGCTTAAATTATGTTTAACTTCCAATGTAGCTATCCCCTCTCATCTATCACCTCCATCATCTAAACTACACTCCCTTTTTTCTTTTCCACCAGAATTCAATGAGAACCCAGCCGAGGATCAATACAACTACAATGATTCCTATAATAGTTCCACCTGACAGCCTGTTTTCAGCAGATGTTTGTTGATCTTCTGTTGCGTCATCGTTGTTATCATTTTGTGTAGGAGCAGCTGTCTCCGCTGTATCCTGTTCATTCAGCTCCTCGGTTACATCGCCCGCGCCAGAATTTTTCTCTTCATCTTCTGATCTTTCACTGGTATCATCTGGCTGAACAGCCTGATTTTTTCCCTCTTCTGGCTTTGGTGTTGAAACTTTAATATCTGACTTCTGCTCCTTCGGTTTTTGAGAAGAGTCAGCTTTTGCGGGGAGAGGGGCTTCTCCCTCGGTCTTGAAGCTAATTGTTATACCCTTTCCACCGGTGGTTTCACCTAATGTGTTGCCGTTTTTTGCTTTTAGCTGTGGAGAAATCTTCAAGATGTAGGTAGTACCGGTTTGAAGAGCCTGTTTAGGTTTGATAAAAATATAATGCCGCTGCGAGGCGTCCACAGTATCATCTATTTTGGTGACAGTTAAAGGAATACCGCCTCCACCCTTTGCGCTGAGGCTGAAACACTGTCTGTTATTTTCCCAAATGAGCATATTGACAACATTTTTACTGAACTCCAGTTTAAATTCCGGGTTGGTGGGAATACCGGAAGCCCCATTCACATTAGTACCACTGCCTTTCAGGGTAATACTCAAAAATTTCAAGGGTTTATCCCCTTCGACCCCGGGTTCATCTCTGTACTCACCCTGAGCCATTGCTGGTGTAATGCCAACCAAAAAGACCAGCACAAACAGAAAAGCAATTATCCATATTTTTCTTTCACAGCCTATTTTAGGCGACAACAAAAATCTCAACTCCTTTCTTACTGCCAGGTGGTTAATCTAGGCTTCAACCTTTTAATCAAAAAAGCAGCAATCGCTCCACCGGCAGCGCCGAACAGGGTATGGGAGATGGAGGTGAATCCCAGTCCGAGAGTAAGAAATACCATGGGTAATTTTAGAAGAAGGCCAAGAGCAAGGTTGACAAGCATTTTCGATAGACTGATCAGTGCACCGCAGATAGCACCTACCACCGGTTTTTCCAGTTTATAAAAAAACAGTGGAGCTATCAGATCAAGAACCAGACCAGGGATAAAATACTTGAAAAAAACGAAAACACCCTCCTTACCCAGGCCCAGCAGCACTGCCAGTACCCCTGATACTCCGCCCATCACTATCCCGGAGCCAAAGCCGGGGATCAAGCCTTTCCCCATCACCAGAATTCCCATCCAAAATATACTTGAATGCCCCGGAAGGTGCAGCGGGATGCGAGTGATATCCTTCAGCAGAGCAATTAGTGTACCAAACATGGTTAACCGCAGTACATCAGCCAAGCCAAGCCTAAAAATAAACCTTTCAGCAGGGGCAGCCAGCACCCGTTTATTTTGTTGTTGGGCTTCATTCATGGCAGCATTCACATTCTTCATTATTTAACCTCGATCTCCTTAATGAGCTTAACCAAAACCTGAGAGGTCCTCTGATCAATTAAATCGGCCGTCCCATTCCCGTTCAAACTACATATCAGCTTATTGTTCAACTGTTCCCTGTGAAGAAAATAAACCGAACCATCTCCAAGACCCCTTATAACTATTTCATCGTACTCTTCCGCACCCGCGGCATTCAAAACAGCGATAAGGGGAGGCCCCTTCGGGTCTTGATCCCCTATTTGCTCCAGAACTCTGCTATCGAGATAGGCAATGGGCTTGTTCTCATCGAGAACTCGAATCACTTTAGCCGACTTCAAACCAATGGCTAAAAAACCTTTTTCAATCAAATAAGCACATCCGATGATAACTAAAACAATCAAAACACCGGTAATTACCCTTTTGCGAAAATCATCCCCCTGCACTATCTCCCCTCTCTCATTAAAAATTTCCGTGACAAAAAGAGCCGGGTGCGAAAGCAGAGCCGGCTCTAATTTACAACGATCTCCTTTCCGCACTGGGAGGCTTATCTGTTTCCAGACAAACCCTACCGGTCCGACCACCATTGCTAAATGCCTTAGGATAGTGGACTCGGAGAACAAAAATATATTTTTTTTATAGTTCTACACTTGAAAAAGGATATCCTCCTAGTTATTAACTTATATTCCTAGCTCTGAAACCCATGCTTTTTTCTTAACAAACCAACAGTGAAAAAAGAATGATGATCGACAGCATAATGAGGACCAAATAATCATTTTTCCTAAAAGACAACTCACTTAACCTTGACCTGTTGGCACTGCCGGTATAACACCTGCTCTCCATAGCCATAGCTAGGTCTTCCGCCCGCTGCAATGAATTAGCCAAAAGGGGAATCAACACAGCAAAATACCCTTTGATCCTCTCCTGAGCCTTAGGTGACTTTAAAGGTGCACCCCTGGATATCTGCGCTTTTGATATTGTTTCCGCTTCCTGGATGATCTCCGGGATAAATCTCAGTGCTATACTGATCACCATGGAAAATTGGTGTACAGGCACTTTGAGGAAACTCAAAGGTGCTAACAGCGCCTCCATCCCAGAAGCCAGCTGAATGGTAGAGGTTGTTGCGGTCAAAAGGCATGATGTAAGAAGCAGTATCATTAAACGCAGGATTGTGGAAATTCCGAGAGCTACCCCCTGCTTGGTCACACCGATGCTTCCCAGACTAAAAAGGATATCTCCTTCAGTGAGTATAGCTTGAAAGATAAAGGTAAGCAGAAATAGCAACCACAACCGCCAGATGCTCCGCAACACCAGTTTTGGACGAATTTCAGCAAAGTATATTGCTACAATAATGATCAAAATATTGATCAAAACAACCTGCCACTTATAAATGAACAGTGTAGAAAAAATAATTAAAAAACAGCTGATGATCTTAGTCCTGGAATCCAGGTTATGAATAATGGTATCTCCTATAGTGTACTGACCAAACTTGGGGCCCTTCATCTCATTGTCTCCCTGAGCAATTTTTCTATTTCTCTCTCAGCATCTTCAAAAGTAACCACCGGCTTATCGAACCGAACTCCCTGTTCCTGAAGCTCATAAATCAGCCGCAGGTACTCAGGGAGCCCAATTTCTTTAAAAAGCGGAATATATTTTGGATCCAACACCACTTCAGGGATATCGCAAACCACAACCTTACCATCAGCCAACACCAGCAATCGATCTGCCAGGGTAATGAGTTCGCTCAAGCTGTGTGACACCATAATCACAGTGGTATTCCTCTTTATCTGCAGATCCTTGATGATCCTGAGAAGCTTGTCTCTCCCCTGTGGATCTAATCCTGCTGTAGGCTCATCCAGCACCAGAACTTCCGGCTGCATAACCAGTATTGAAGCCAGAGCCACCCTCCTGCGCATTCCACCACTTAGAACCAGCGGAGAAAGGCCAGTTACTTCTTCCGGGTCCAGACCGACCTGTTCCAGTGCTTCCCTGACACGCACATTAATTTCACTTTTGGGGTATCCCAGATTTTTTAATCCATATGCCACCTCATCGGCCACTGTATCCGCAAACATTTGCTGCTCAGGAAACTGAAAGACAAGCCCGACTTTTTTCCAGAGTTCTCTACTATGCTCTTTAATGCTTGTATCCCTACCGCAAACAGTAACCCGTCCTTGAGTAGGTTGCAGCAAACCATTAAAATGCTGCACAAGGGTGGACTTGCCGGAACCATTAGCACCCACAATACCCAAAAATTCCCCCTGCTCAACACTGAAGCTGACATCATCAAGAGCTTTTCTGGCATAGGGTGTCCCTTGAGCATAGATAAAGGTTAAACTTTCAACTTCAATAATCGACATATATGCTCCACCATTTGTTCAAGATTAACAATATCCGGGTCCACTTGATATCCTTTTTTGCGCAAATTATCTGCCATTTGAACAATTTCCGGCTGTTTCAGACCGCATCTTTCAAGGGTATTTATCTCCTGAAATACTGAGGCAGGTGACCCATCTAATTGAATGCGGCCCTTATCTAAAACAATGACCCGGTCAACAAAGGTAAGGTCCTCCATGTGGTGGGAGATGAGTACAATGGTCATGCCGTATTCCTGACGCAACCTCTTTAAATGCCTGATCAACTGGATATTTGCCTGCTGGTCAAGCATTGCTGTCGGTTCATCTAAAACAAGGTATGCCGGCTGCATGGCCAAAACCGCAGCAATAGCCACTCTCTGTTTCTGTCCACCGGAGAGTAAATGGGGAGCATGGTTGCGCAGTTTTTCCAGCCCCAGATCTTTCAAGGCACGCTCTACAAGTTCCTTAACTTTCTCCCGGGGAAAGCCCAGGTTTTCGGGGCCAAAAGCAATATCCTCCTCCACAATTGGGCTGACTATCTGGTGATCAGGGTTCTGAAAAACCATCCCTACCTGGCTTCTGATCTGAAATAGATACCTCCGATCAGCGGTATCCATCCCATTTACCAGCACTTTCCCGGCTGTAGGCAGAATAAGGCCGTTGAATAGCCTGGCTAGTGTGGTTTTTCCCGAACCGTTGCGGCCAGCGATACCAACAAACTCCCCCTGCTTTATTTTTAAGTTTATCTCCTGCAGCGCCCACCTTTCACCGCTTGAACTTTGATAACACTTTGATACCCCGATCAATTCAATACAGTTTTGATCCATAACGTGCTCTCACTTTTCTCTTTCCATAAGAGGAACCCACATGCCGGGCTTTCCAGATGGATCAGGTTTGGTATATAACACCGGCTGGTCATCTAATAATCCCGGTCTGACCCAGTCGAAAGTATTAACCAAATCATCTGCAGGAATGTCCTTTCCAGATTCATCAAGAATCCGTATGATCCCTGTATTACTCAATATATCACTGACCTTAACCACACCTTTTAAGTCCCTGATGCCTGCCAATTCAATAAATCTGCCATCATAACCAGCTGCCCTTAGACCAACCGCAGCTAAAGCGCCAATAATCCCCTGTCCCGTTCCCCCTAGTTCCTGAAGAAAAATATCCTCATCTTCGGCAAGACCAGCTGCCAAACTCTTAGTCAGCACACTTTTCTGAGCAGAACTGCCAAAAGACTGTACAGTTTTTGTTACCCTGTCTGCAAAAGAGATACACACACCGGGATCTGATCCTGGAGCGCTTTTGCTGGCAACAAAATCAGTGACAAAGGAGAAAAATCTTTCAGATATGGCATCTTCAAATAAAAGATCCAAACAAGCCGCACTGTTATGAGAAGTATAAGGGATATCCTGATGCAGCAAGAGCTGGTGCCTGGTTATACCTTGCAAACGGACACCAATGAATTCAGAACAGATATGCTTGCCTAACTGTCTGCTCAACCATCCGGTGCCTCTGCTTTCTAGGTTGTCTGTATCATCGAGTCCAACAAAAACCCTTACCAAAATCAATCACCCCGGTATTGTTATTTGCCCCCCAAATATTTGCCCCCGAAAACAACAAAAAAAACCGGACAGATCCGCAATCCGGTATCTTATGCGATCTGCTCCCCTTTCCATGCTGGGAGGTATGCCTGTTTCCGGACATACCCTACCGGTTCAGTGCCATAGCCTTATGAACCACAGGCAGCTGAACTCGGAGAACAAAATTTATATAATAATAATTATTTTGTATTATAAATTCATTCTTCCTGTCAAAAATCCTGCATGAGTTATTAATCATTAAACAGCAATTCAAAAAATTATCTTGTCCACAGGCACAGTAAAAAAGCAGCCTTTTAGGCTGCTCTGCAAGTACCGGTTTATTTTTTATTAGTTCTATCTAC
>LFRM01347231.1_pt3 | contig 58243 bp, 54 predicted proteins | sample 618341 | NCBI WGS metagenome assembly LFRM01 (sample SAMN03654438, study PRJNA283298) | anaerobic digester metagenome | isolation source: pool of bioreactors CSTR01a, CSTR02a, and CSTR03a thermophilic anaerobic... | place: Denmark: Kgs. Lyngby | collected 2014-05-21 | reverse complement strand
GGAAAATTGATCAATGGACTCACAGATCCAGTTAAAACCCCATACATTGACAATGCTTGCTTTTCCCCAAACCCTATCTGTTTTAGTCGATTTACTACGATTAAAGCGTCTGCCATACTCATTAACGGCATAATAGAGGCCCCTATGGTAATTGGGAGTGCTATGGAAAGTAATCGCCTCATAATTGAGCGATTGGAGATAACTGTGCGATTCCTTGGAGCTCGCTGAATATGATGATTGATCTCCTTTTTCTTCCGCTGGTACATTCCCATAAGCAGTACTAAGGCCGCTCCCTCACTAAGAGTAACCCCCACAACCGCGGCGGCAGCACCATATTCCGGCCCCCTAGATATGTAAATGGATGCAAACCAAATGCCCAGTATCAGCTTGCCCAACTGTTCGACTATCTGAGATAAAGCAGTTGGAGTCATATATTGCATACCTTGGAAATATCCTCGAAAAGAAGAAATCAAGGTCACAAAGATAAGAGAAGGTGCAATTGCCCTGATAGCGTAAACTGCCTCCTGTGTTCCCATTATACGAGCGGTAAAACCGCTTCCCGCAAAAAAGACAATAAAGGTGGTAATTCCGATGATTAACATTAGCTTAACGGATATCTTAAATACCCTATGGGCATCGCGATAATTGCGCATGGCAATATTTTCAGCTACCATTTTAGATATTGCCGTTGGAATTCCAGCTGAAGAAATAACCAATAAAACAGAATAGATGGGATACGCCATGGAATAATAACTCATTCCTACGGTTCCTATGAGGTTCGTTAAAGGAATTCGGAACATAGCCCCAATAAACTTAGAAATTAAACCAGCAGCAGCAAGAATGGCTGCTCCTTTTACAAAAGACTTTTTGGTCATAGAACCCTCCCAAAGCTTTATCGCAGGCTTACGGTCTGCAAACACTACTATGATGAATATTATACCATTTACAAGAAAATAACAACAATAAAAAAGCATTGAAGTAATATCAATGCTTTTTTAAGGTTTTTACCTATAATTATTGCTCCATCTGCTTACCCAAGAAGCCTGCAGCTGTTTCTGCTATTTTCTTTTCCACTTCACCCATATCAATATCAGGTTCCTTGGATAAAAGTACTATAGCACCAATAGAGTCTCCCTGTGTAACAATAGGTACGATGACTTGAGAAGAATACTTTGTAGGGTCTTCCTCATTTACAACAATATTATACATCTTTCCTTCTTCACTACGGTTGGCTACAATTGGCTTCTTAGCTTCCATAACCTGCTCTAAATCCAAATTAATCGCTTTGTCTAAGTACTCTTTTTTAGCGCCACCTGAAACCGCTATGATGGAATCCTTATCTGTAACACATGAGATATGCCCCAAGCTTTGGTGCATTGATTCCACATACTCCCTTGCAAAGTCGCCTAATTCACCAATAGGAGAATACTTTTTAAGTATGACTTCACCTTCACGGTCTGTAAAGATTTCCAGAGGATCTCCTTCCCGAATCCGTAAAGTCCGCCGGATTTCCTTAGGAATAACTACTCGCCCTAAGTCATCTATCCGTCTGACAATCCCTGTTGCTTTCACATACATCCCTCCTTCATCAACATTACTTACAAAACCATCTTGCACGGTTATTATTTTACTGTACTTTGGCTTTTATGCATCAGTTTGGCAGGAGCTGTGAAATTTTCCATTAGATTATGTCAATTACAGCCTATTTTCGTACTTTTTAATATCGGATTCTTCCACCCATCCTTTGATGAGTTCGTCAATCTTCTCACTCTTTTTTTGGTTCAACAATGCTGCCTGAATATCTTCCTTGACTTCTTCTAAAGGCGCAATTACATCTTCTGTGGCTTCATAGACCTTAATAATATGATAACCAACATCTGTAGCAACTAATTCGGATATTCCTCCTTCATCCAATCCGAAGGAAGCTGTCAGAAATTCCTCATACATACTAGCGTCTCGATACATGGTATATCCGTCCTTGTTTTCCTCAGATTCCATGTCGGGATCTTCCCCATGCTTTATTATGAGGCTTTCAAAATTCTCATTAGTCTTGGTTTCAGCCAATACTGCCTCTGCTTTGGTTCGTATGGCTTCCAGCTTTTCCTCTCGCATCTTGTCGGCATCTTCATTCTTGTCTTCCTGTCTGAGAGCTTGTATGCTTTTCGTATCTTCATCAGGCAACATGATCAAAATATGCTTTACTCGACGCATGGCTGGCTCTGTTACTATAGAAACAGTAGAATAAGCCGACATAGAGGGATATTCTAATTGGGAATCCAATTCTTTTTGATAATATTCCTCAATCTCCTTATCATCTACTTTTAAATCATCAGTAAGCTCGTCCAAATATTTTTGAATGACTATATACTCTGCCGACTCCTCTATATATTCTTCCTCCGTTCTATTAACAGAATCTAGATATTCTTTCATATCATCCCTGGCTAATTGCTGATAATCTATTTCGGGGTCTGCATCTTCTTTAGCTTGTTCCTTTAGATTCTCAGCGCGATCCTCAATGACTTGTTCATAATCCTCTTTAGCTTGCTCTTTTGCTTCTTCATCAACCACGTGGCCGGCAGCTACTGTTTTCTGCTTAAGAATCTCTTCTTCTATAAGGTTGTCCAGTATGCTGGTTATAGCTTCCTTGTCATATTCCTCTGTTTCGCCATTGTACATCTTGTACAAATCTAGAAGATCACCCTTTAGGATATCTTCTCCATTTACCTTGGCTACTATGATTTTACGATCCTTTTCTTCATTTACTTGAACCAAGCCGCAACTGGACAGTAAAACAGCCATCACAAGCAACAAGGACGTAAATACCACTCTTTTTCGATTCTTCAATCTATTCATCCTCTCTTATGTTTATCTACCTAGTTTATAGGTAGATATCGCAAGAATTCTTATTATTATACCTGTAACTCACTTTGTTGTAAATCATTAGTTTTCTCCAAAATCCTTCTAACCGCAATAATAGCCGCTGTTCCAGTACCTTCTTTCACATTAAGAAGGAAAATTGTAGGATTGGACCGCACCAGACGCAAAACCTTTTGGTTTTCATTTAGTAGTATCATAAGCGATCTTGGGTAAATTGAATGATTGCTTTCCAGTTTCAATTTTACCTCCCTACCCCTATGGATAATTTCCGTAAATCCAAGCTTTTCTGCCAAAGCTCTAATATATGAGACTTCAATTAAATTCTGGGTTGAGTCTGGTATTTCACCAAAGCGATCCACCATTTCATCTTCTACATCATATTTCTCATTAATATCCTCTATAGCAGCGATACGTTTATACATCTGCAATTTATGGCTTTCGTGGGTAATGTACTGCTTATCTATAAATGCATCTACCTTAATATCCACCACAGTTTCCGCCTTCTTAACTGGTTCTTCGCCTTTTAATTCCTGCACAGCTTCAGCCAACAGCTTGGAATACATATCATAACCTACGGTTACCATCTGACCATGCTGTTCAGCTCCCAAAAGGTTGCCTGCACCTCGTATCTCCAAATCCCGCATTGCAATTTTAAATCCAGAACCAAATTCAGTAAATTCTTTTATGGCGCGAAGCCTTTTTTCAGCTGTCTCATTAAGTATCTTATCTTGTTTGAATGTTAAATAGGCATAGGCAACCCGATTTGACCTGCCTACCCTGCCTCTCAATTGATACAGTTGTGACAAGCCAAAATGATCTGAATCATATACAATCAAAGTGTTGACACTAGGTATGTCCAACCCGCTTTCTATGATAGTTGAACAGAGCAAAAGGTCATACTCATGATCATAAAAGGAAACCATAACACGTTCTAAGTTAGCTTCCCCCATTTGCCCATGAGCTACAGCAATTCGAATTTCAGGAACCAAGTGTCTGAGTCTTTCCGCCATTTTCTCCATAAGCTTGACCTGGTTGTATACGAAATAAACCTGACCACCTCTTTGAACCTCGCGGATGATCGCATCCCTGATCATGGAATCGCTATATTCAACAACAAAGGTTTGCACTGGATAGCGTTCCTCTGGGGGGGTCTCAATAACGCTGATATCACGTATGCCTACCAGAGACATATGTAAGGTGCGTGGTATCGGAGTCGCTGTAAGGGTCAGCACATCCACGTTTTTCTTGATCTGTTTAATTATTTCTTTATGACCTACTCCAAAGCGCTGTTCCTCATCTACCACTAACAACCCCAAATCCTGAAACTTTACATCCTTGCTTAGTAGTCTATGGGTACCAATAATCACATCTACGTTACCAGCCTTTAACGCCTTTAGTGTTTCCTTCTGCTCTTTTGGTGTTCGGAAGCGACTAAGAACTTGTATTGTAAATGGGAAATCTCCAAAACGACTAACGAAGGTATGATAATGCTGTTGAGCCAAAATAGTAGTAGGTGCCAAAATAGCTACCTGCTTCCCATCCATAACAGCCTTAAATGCAGCCCGAATAGCTATTTCTGTTTTACCATATCCCACATCTCCACATAAAAGCCGGTCCATAACCTTATTGGATTCCATGTCCCTTTTGATTTCTATAAGAGACTGCAATTGGTCCGGAGTTTCCTCATAGGGGAAGTTGTCCTCAAATTGTCGCTGCCAAAGGGTGTCATCAGAGTATGCAAAACCTACAGCTGCCTCCCGGGCAGCATAGAGCTTAATCAGATCAAAAGCCAATTCCTTTACAGATTCGCGGACTCGAGCCTTAGTCTTCTGCCATTCAGTCCCACCTAGCTTGGACAAGCGTTGCATCTTAGCTTCGCCACCGATGTAGGGCTGAATTAGATCCATCTGGTCCGTGGGGATATATAGCTTATCTGTGCCGGCATATTTAATCAGAAGATAATCACGTTCCTGTCCGCCTGCAATTAGCTTTTTAGTACCTAGGTATCTTCCTATCCCGTGGTTTTCATGAACTACCAAATCCCCTGTTTTTAAATCGGTAAAGGGGTCCAGCTTCTTGCCTTTCTTTTTTGCTACAGTCTTATGTTTTTGTGTCCCGTATATTTCCTGATCGCTGATTAGGACGAAACGCCCCTCAGTATATTCAAAACCCTTGCTTAAGCTCCCAGGGAGAGTAATAATTTGCCCTGGATATATCTCGTTCTTGGATTCAACTCCTATCTGTACCTCCAAGCCGTATTCCAATAAGGCATCCGACATTCCTTCTGCCTTCATTTTACTTCCTGACAACAAGAGGATGAAATAATCCCGTTCCTTCCAATAGCGAAGGTCGTCAGCTAAAAGCTCCCATTTCCCATGATATGCAGGTATGGTTCGAGCAGCTATGGGCTGAATGCGCTTAGGTTCAAATCCCAGGTTGCTCCGAGGCAAGGATAACAAAGCCATGCCCTTGTATTGATTCACTTGGTTCAGAATGGTGTCATAACTACCCAACAAATTAGCTTGTTCAGGAAGAACTTCTCCCTTCATAAGCAGATCTCTAAAATATTCTCTAAAATCAGTGGCCGTTTGGTTACTATGCTCTTTGATTCGCGTAGGTTCATCCAAAATCAATATAGCCTCTGATCCTGCATAATCCAGCAAGTTTCCCGGTTGCTCATAAAAATATGGGAAAAAGTGAACCAATTGATGATCTAAAATTCCCTGGTCCATTCGCTCCAGTAATTCTTGCATACGACTTTGTAGCTTAGTCGTATCAAATTCTGGATCCTTTTGCATCTTCTGTAGTAGTTGACGAAAGCTTTTCTCTATTTGTTCTTGTCCTTTTTTCTGTTCCTGCGGCGTTAGCACTAAATCCCTAGCAGGTGGTATTCTAAGCGATTCCTGCCGTTCTTCTGAGCGCTGACTAGTTGGATCAAAGGAACGTATGGAATCAATAAACTCGTCGAAGAAGTCTATTCGATATGGCTTATCTTGGGATAAAGGAAATATATCAAAGATGCTTCCCCTCATACTGAATTGACCAGGGCCTTCAATGGAAGCCACTCTCTCATACCCCAGATGGATTGCTTTTTCTGTCAGGTAGGAGAGAGAAACTTCTTCTCCTTCCTTAAGCTCCAAAATCGAACCTTGAAATACTTCCAATGGAATGTTTGGCTGCAACAGTGCATCTATAGAAGTGACAATCAGCAGCTTTTCACCTGAAATTAGCCGTTCCAACACAGAAAGCCGTCTGCCTGTTACTTCTTGACTATGGGCAGCGGCATGATACAGCATCATTTCCCTGGCAGGAAACAGCACTAGTTGATCTGGAAGAAAAAACTTCAAATCGTCCAGCAGGCGATTTGCTTGCAGCTCATCATAAGTGACTAGCAGGCAGGTTTCGTCCATAGGGTGAATTATACTAGCGATCAAGTGGCATTTCTGAGCTTCCGTCACCCCTGTAAAGGCAGTCATACCCCTTACGCTTCGCACATATTCTCTATTTTTTTGAAATTGGGTCCAGCCTTCCAAGGGCTTTCGCCAAATTGGCTCCATTAAATCAACAACTTTCTTTTATAATATACACTCATGTTTTGATTCTACTGCAAATAATCGTTGGATTGTCATTCAGAGGAGCTTGCGACGAAGAATCTTGAAAGCTGAATATGATAAACCTCAGATTCTTCACTGCGTTCAGAATGACATAAAGAGTGTCAGCACATTCAAAAATGAGTTCTTGCGGTAGAATCATGTTTTATTTTTTACATGTCAAAACTGCCTATTTTTAAAATAGGTAGGGTGGGCAGACAGGGTCGTCTGCCCCTACATGTATTCACCGTATAACTAAGCTTTTCGTTCTACCAGTATCCAGTATCATCTACCCATATCCCGTATCATTCTTTATCCCTATCCGTTATATCTGCTCATAGCCTGTTCAACATCATGGGAAAGAATACATTCAATCCCTTTGACAGCTCGTTCACAGGCATCTTTCACAGCTTCCACTTCTTCCTCACGGAAACGGGACAAGACATAATTCGCCAAATCCCAACCAGCAGGTGCCTTTCCTATACCTATACGAACCCGGGGGAAATTTTGGTCTTGAAGATGATATATAACTGAACGCATCCCGTTATGGGTGCCAGCGCTGCCCTCAGGACGAATTCGCATGATCCCAGGATCCAGGTCAACATCATCATATATCAGAATTATATGCTGGCCCTCAGGCTTATACCACTGTTTCAATGCTAATAGGCTTTCTCCGCTGTTATTCATAAAGGTTTGAGGCTTTGCCAATACAACCTTGTGGTCTCCTATGTGGCCTTCTCCTAAAACAGCCTTATGCTTGATTCGATCAATGCGGATGCCATAGGCCTCAGCCAAAAGATCGATAACATAAAACCCAATATTATGACGAGTGCCATGGTATCGGTCCCCAGGATTCCCTAACCCTACAATGAGAAACATTCTTTACTTCCTTTCTGTCTGTTAGGGAAAATCAGTTAAACAAAGTGCTGACCGGCAATCCCTCATAAATTCTATTAATGGCTTCTGCAAACAGAGGAGCCACTGATAAAGACCTTATCTTATCTACTTGCTTCTCTGGAGGCAATGGGATACTATTTGTAACTACAAGCTCTTTAATCGGCGAATCCATAATCCGCTCAACTGCAGGGCCAGATAAGACTGCATGAGATGCACAAGCAAAAACCTCTTTTGCGCCGCCTCTTTCTATCAGCGCCTTAGCTCCTTGATGGATTGTACCAGCGGTGTCAATCATGTCATCTATTAAGATGGCACGTTTACCCTTAACATCCCCAATAATATTCATAACCTCAGCTACATTGGGCATAGGTCTTCTTTTATCTATTATAGCAATTGGGGCATTTAACTTATGAGCAAAGCTCCTAGCCCGAGTTACACTGCCTAAGTCAGGTGAAACTACTACCACATCATCTCCTACAAAGCCTCTGTCTACATAGTCTTTGGCAAGTATAGGCATGCTAAACAAATTGTCTACGGGTATATTGAAAAAACCTTGAATCTGTGCAGCATGTAAATCCATAGTTAGCACTCTATCCGCACCTGCTGTAGTAATTAGATCTGCAACTAGCTTGGCGGTAATAGGATCTCGGGCTTTTACCTTACGATCCTGCCTGGCATATCCGTAATAGGGTATAACTGCTGTAATTTGTGCAGCAGAAGCTCTCTTAAAGGCATCTATCATTATTAACAGTTCCATTAGGTGAATATTCACTGGCACACATGTTGATTGTACGACAAAAACATCTGAGCTTCGAACTGTCTCGTAAATATCTACAGATATTTCACCATCACTGAACGTTGATACTTTGGAATTTCCTACAGGTACACCTACATACATAGCGATTTCCTTCGCCAGATCCAAATTAGAATTAGCTGAAAAAATTTTTATACTTTTCCCATGGGGGGCCATTGCTTATCCTCCGTTTTGATTTATATTTATCCTACTTTATTATCTAATACTTCTTAACATTTTAACCTCCAATAAAAACTTTTAACGCCATCCTGAGCATTTGGGCGGATCATTCCTGTCCAGATTCCTCGATAAACTCGGAATGACAATATTTAGGTGTTACTTCTGTTCCTTTTTATCTACCCATCCATCTTTAATGGTTTGTCTTGCACGAGCGATAGCAAGGGCTTTTTCTGGTACATTTTCAGTTATGGTAGAGCCAGCAGCCACATATGCATTATTCTCAACCTTAACTGGCGCAACAAGATTTACATTACAGCCAATGAAAGCATTATCGCCAACCGTGACCTGTTGTTTTTGTTTTCCATCATAGTTGACAAAAACCACTCCACAGCCTACATTTACATCTTCCCCCACCTGCGCGTCGCCGATATATGTTAAATGCGATACCTTGGAACCGTTTCCTATAATAGATTTTTTCACCTCAACAAAATCTCCAATTCGCACATTGCTTCCTATGGTGCTGTCAGGGCGTATGTAAGCAAATGGGCCTACGGTGGAATCTTGTCCTACTGTACTGTCTAAAATTACAGATGATTGAATGGTAACCTGGTCACTTATAACAGCATTTTTCAATCTGTTATTTTGATATAGGATACAACCTTCACCAATAACAGTGTTGCCTTCCAATATATTACCAGGATATATAAGGGTATCGCGGCCGATACGTACATCTGCACCAATATATGTTTGGTTAGGATCTAAAAAGGTAATACCATTTGTCATGTGATTCTCATTAATTCTTAGGCGCATTCGGGCTTCTGCAGTTGCAAGATTTACCCGATTGTTGACTACAAGCAATTCACTGAGATCAGATGGATGAAAAGTCTGTATATTAGACTGTTGGCTTTCCTGATTTATAAGTATGGAATTCAGCCACTTAGTAGAAAAACAGCAAAGCTGATTTTTAAATGATACATCACTTAGGGTAGTTTCCAAGGACATAACAGCTGCATCCAAACTTTGGCTCTCCGTAAACCGGATTATATTTTGTAAAGTATCTGCCGTAACCAGAGGCATATGGGCAGGAAGCAATATAACCATATCAGCGTCTTCTGCAAGATGCGTAAGGGCTTGAAGATCACTGAATTCAGTAGTAGACATGTCCAACACATCCGCTACATGAGATAGGCCAACATGATCATTAATTTGCTCCACATTCTTATCAACGAGGATAGATGGTGGTGTATATGTGATTTGTTGAGCAAGATGAATTGCATGATGAAGCATACTACGTCCGCATACCTGGTGCATGGGTAAAGGCATGCTGGAGTTCATTGCATTTTCATCAGCTGTATATGCAGATATAATGACTGAAATCGATTTCCCCATATTTATTGCTCCCTCCAAACAATATTACTACTTCTAAACTAGGAAGTATGGACTGATTTCATTCATTATATCATTATCCTATGATATTGACAAAATAAGTTTATGAAGTAAGCAGAACAGTAAAAAAGCCAAAAAAACATTAGAGGAGAGCTTACTCTCCTCTAATGTTTTGCCTGCGCTTACTCTTCTTCCATACTGTTGTAGCGTTCTAATACGAGATCCTGCAGCCTTTCTCTCGTTTCAGAATTGATCGGGTGAGCGATGTCCCGGTACTCTCCATCCGGGGTTTTCCGACTTGGCATGGCTATAAACAAACCATTTTGTCCTTCAATTACCTTTATATCGTGGACAACGAATTCGTTGTCAAAGGTAACAGAAGCCACTGCCTTCATTTTACCATCGCTTCCAATCTTGCGGATACGAACATCAGTAAAGTTCACCCAAAACACCACCTTCCAGCAAATACAAGTTGCACTCAGGTTGCTGCAATTTTGCACCTATTTTACTTGTATTATTCGCCAAAAAATTGGATACTCCTTCTATATTCTAGAAATTTTTCTTATCATTTTGCAAGAATCCAATCAGCTGTAGAGATCTCAATGCGATTTTCAACTTCGTTTATTCCTTCTAATACCATTAGTGAGTTGTAATCCTCCACTAATTTTTCAGTAGGTTCTTTAGTAGCAATGACAACACCGGTTCCTACAATATCCACGTTAAACTCCTTTAACAGCTGTGCCATACCTCGAGCGGTTCCACCGCCCTTCATGAAATCATCAATTATAAGAGCACGACTTCCTTCCTTAATAGCACGCTTGGAGATGGACATGGTCTGTATTCTACGAGATGAAGCAGTTACATAATTAATGCTGACCAAAGGACCTGCTACAGCTTGTCCGTCTCGTCCCGCCACCACTACAGGACAGCCTAGGAAATAAGCGACTGCTAGAGCTATCGGTGTTCCCTTGGTTTCCACAGTAAAAACAAAATCAGGCTGATTATCCATAAAACGAGTTGCCAATATTTCTCCAATTTGGATTACTTGATGAGGATCATGAAGTATATCGTTCATGTAAAGGTATCCCCCGGCCAAGATACGATTAGATTCAGACAATTCATGACACAAACCAGTAATATAAGTTGCTGAATCTTTCTTCTCCATCAAGGGCACAAACCGGACTCCCCCTGCAGCTCCCGCTGTAGTAATCAAATCACCTAAATGGAAAGCTAGTAATGTGTCACGAATAATGGCAATGTCTTCACTAATAGTTGACTTGCCAGAATGAAATAATTCACTGAAATAATTCAGGGTATAATTCTGATTGGGATGGCTGCACAAAATCCGTGTCATAGCAGCAATTCGTTCATTTTTTTTGATTATCAGCTCTATCAACCCCTTAAGATTACTTATAAACGCATCGATGCAAAGACTTTTCCTTCACCTAAGGCTTTGCTTCATTCGTGTATTTATTATAGCATAGTTGAATAGAAAACCGAATATTTTTTCATTTATTCTAAAAATTATTTGACTATTTTTTGACAAAGTAGGGTAAAAAAAAAGCAACTTATAGTTGCTTCTTAACTGCAAGTCATCATTTGGAAATTTTTTCAGTTTTATTTGATGGATGGATCCGTAAGAGCAAACATGATTTGCCCTTCTGCTGCAAGTTCACCATCTACAGTAGCTTTAACTGTGGCTTTACCCATAATACTCTTCATACGAATTATTTGGGCTTCCAATTGCAATTTATCACCAGGAACTACCTGTCTGCGAAAACGCACCTTGTCGATACCAGTGAAGAGAGCTAATTTCCCTCTGTTCTCCTCACTATCCAGAACAGCAACAGCCCCTAGTTGAGCTAATGCCTCCAATATCAATACACCAGGCATTACTGGATAGTCCGGAAAATGACCTTGAAAAAAAGGTTCATTAATGGTTATATTTTTATATCCCTTAGCAGAATTCCCCGGAATCAGCTCTGTAACACAATCCACTAGCAAAAAAGGATATCGATGGGGAATGCGCTTCATGATTTCATTGATGTCTAAATTCATATATGTTAGTTCCTTTCAGGAAATTAGTAAGTCTTCAGTTAATATGCTACAGGTACTCCTTTTCGATGCTCAAAAACAGAAGCTTTAGAATATACATCCAAAGATTCAAGTGCCTTACCTGTTCCCAATGCTACGCAGGAGATAGCGTCATCAGCAATGTATACTGCAATTTTTGTGCGTTCTTGTATAATCTTGTCAAAGCCGTATAACAAAGCTCCTCCACCAGTCATACAAATTCCCTGTTCACTAATGTCAGCAGCTAGCTCTGGTGGTGTTCTTTCCAAGACAGAGTGGACACATTCCACGATGTCCTGCACTGGCTCTTCTAAGGCTTCAATCATCTCTTCAGAAGATACCGTAACGGTTTTAGGTAAACCAGAAATCAAGTTGCGGCCTGTGACATCCATAAAAATCTGTTCTTTTCTAGGATAGGCCGAACCGATGTTGATTTTCATATCTTCAGCAGTTCTGTCACCAATGAGAAGATTGTGCTTTTTACGCATATATTTCATAATCGCTTCGTCAAAATCATTCCCTGCAGTTTTAATGGTTTCTGAAAGAACCGCGCCTCCAAGAGAAATGACTGCCACGTCAGTGGTGCCTCCACCTATATCTATCAGCATATGTCCACAGGCCTTGGATATGTCCAGCCCAGCGCCGATGGCAGCAGCAATGGGTTCCTCTATGAGATATATTCGACCTGCACCTGCCTCTGCTGCAGCATCTAGTACTGCACGTTTTTCAACCTCTGTTACGCCACTAGGCACGCAAATAATAACCCTAGGCTTTCCAAATAGGCGTTTGCGGGTTACTTTTCGTATAAAATATCTTAACATTTTTTCAGTGATTTCATAATCAGATATGACCCCTCCTGAAAGAGGTCGTGTGGCTATTATATTGCCAGGGGTTCTACCTAGCATCAATCGAGCTTCATCCCCTACAGCTAGTACCTGACCTGTGTTTTTATCAATGGAAATTACGGAAGGTTCCTTTAGTACAATCCCCTTACCTTTAATATATACCAGCACACTAGCTGTGCCCAAATCAATACCGATATCTCTAAATCCAAACAAAAGCGATCTCACCTTTCTCATACACATACTTTTCATAAGTTCATATTATTATTCTATACCATTCGCAAAAATCCTCCTTTTTTGCAAAGAAAAACATGACCTTCGCAGCATAGAGCTGTGTACGTCACGTTTATCTTTCTTTTCATTATATCCCTGCACATTTCATCTACTTTCTCGCTAAGTGCTTTCTTGAGAACTGTTTGATTGTTACGAGAGTTATCAATCTCTTGACTTATATTTTATGCGGGTTGCTCTACCGCCTCTTATGTGTCTTTCTGCTTTATTTTGGTCTAGTACTTTTTTAACTTCATCTGAAATAGTGGGGTTTATCTTCGGAAGGCGTTCCGACACATCCTTATGTACAGTGCTCTTGCTCACTTTAAATACCTTCGCGGCTTCCCGTACGGTCGCCTTCGATTCGATGATGTAATTTGCAATCTCTAGAGCCCTCTCCTCAATATAATCCTTCAAAATCGATTCCCCCCCTAACAATATCAGTCCCGGTGACCCTCCTCCCATCCACTTAGGATATTTTTCTCTATCGGGCTAAAAGGAGGAAGGTTTCCGGTACAACAGCTTACTATATTTAAATAATTATGCGGGGGGGTTGAATTATAGAATGCAATTACAAAATTAAGCTTGCTTTTACTTTACATAGTCTTGAGGGTCCTGTATTTCACCATCCAACCAAACTTCAAAATGAAGATGGGGATCTTCCGTAATTTCAAAGCCTGCGGTTCTACCAATACCACTAATTACCTGATTGGTCTCCACTTGTTGCCCTTCCTTAACCATATCCTTGGTGGACAAGCCTATGTAGACTGTTTTTAATCCATTTTCATGACCCAGTGTGATGACAATGCCCTGCAATGGATCTTGTTCTATGCTTTCTACCTTACCAGCTAAAGCTGCTCTTACTTCATCACCTAAGTCACCAGCAATGTCCATTCCACCATGTGTAGTCCATTCCTTCAGAGTTTCAGAATACACTAAAGAATCCATAATATATGCCTGCAATATTTCCCCATTAACTGGCATACTCATAGAACTCTTAGCCTTATCTCCGGAAGATGAACCAGTGCCCTTATCAGGTGCACTTACTGTTTGTGCTTCTGAATCATCACCTTTTGCTGATGATGTTCCCTTGTCATTTCCAGAAGGCTTTGTATCTGTTTCACTGGTTTGTGGCTTATTTTTGCCTCCTGATTTATTAGCATCAGTTCCCAAGTCTCCTGATGAGGATTCTCCTATAGGCTCTGGGTCCGTAACATCGGTTATGGAAATATCAATATCTGAGCCCGTTCCACCTTCCACTGCTATGTCTGTATCAGGAGTACCATCATCTCCACCTTTTCCTACAATATCGCCTTCCTGCCTATTCCCTTGTGTCAGAATTGCTGTCGTCACGATAATGCCTAGGCATACAAGTAAAATAACATAAAACCCAAACTTATCGAAAAACTTTCTTAAGCTCTTTTTACTGAATGCCTGCTTCCACTTTTGTTTCCCTATATCTTTTGTCATTTTTTTATTACACCTCCACTTGTATTCTTGCCACTTTTTAGGCAGTTATACAGTAGAGGACTGCTATATCTTACTAATACCTGGTGATTTCTACTCCTTTATAATAATGTTGTAGAATCTCTGTATAGTTGTGGCCTTTATCAGCCATACGGTCTGCACCCACTTGGCTCATCCCTACCCCGTGGCCAAATCCTTTGGTGTTCATTGTTATGTTTTCCTTACCAAAAAGAAAACTGATATCAGTAGAGTTCAAACCATACAATAGACGAAATTCTGTTGCACGAAGCTTCTTCCCTCCCACAGTTATATCCTGGATTCTACCGCTATCTGTATATCCATTAATTTTTATCTGAGAAGACAGATTATTTGGGTCTAGCTTGATTTCATATTTGGAATGAAACTTGTCTGCAAATTGTTGATTTGATATGGTAACACTACCTTCAAATCTGGGTGCATTCTCTTCTCCAACACTTTCAACAGAGGTATAATAAGGCAATGAGTTCGAGAACACTTCGCTTACTTCCTCCGTTTTCCCATTACTGGTTGAATGATAGAATACTTCGATGGCTTTTCCATTGTAAGTCATAATCTGACCTGATGTCTCTTGAACTACTTTTCTAATCTTTCCAACATAATCTTCATATTGATTGCCCCAGTTCTTACGCATTTGTTCCTCAGAAATCCATTCCTGACAATGTGCGAAAGAACTACATACATCTGCTCCGGTTTTCTGATTACAGCCTCTTCCTCCATAACTAGGCATCTTTTGGATCGTCAGAGTTCTCGCTGCTATCGCTTGGGCCTTCAATGCCTCTTCGTTATAAGATGCAGGCATTTCTCCTGCCACAACACCTACCAGATACTCTTCCAGCGGCATTACCACCAATTCCTTTATTCGGTGATTATACATGGATATGTTTGTCTGGTTGTTGTTGTTCTCAATAATGATCTTTTTCGGGTCTTTGTCCAGGTTACCAGTTGCTTGAGGTTCCTCTCCTCTATCTAGCTTGCCAGAAATCAAGTTGGCTATAAGGGAGGTAATCAGCAGTAGTCCTACAACCACAATGGCTATCCCTTTTGTTGTTGGTCTCATGTATCGAATCCCTCATTTCTCTGAATGTACTTAATCATTCTATGAGGAACCTTTCCCCTTTAGAACACAGAATTACATGTCCCTTCTGGTGTGAAATCTAGGAAGACTTTTATGCATAAGGAAAAAAATTTTTTCCTAATATATAGAAGCGTTATTGGAAATAATAGCACAATAGGAATGGCTATAAAGATTGGAGATTATTATGTTTGATGTTTTCAAAACTTTATTTAAAAAAAAGCAAAACAATACAGCAAATATGGATGTACAAAGTGAAGAGCTGAAGAAGCTAAGGCTATCAGGCAACATTCGAGATAACATAGATCGCTTAACTAATATAATGAACAATTCTGGAGATATTCAATCAAGAGAATTCAATCTTGCAGGTAGTAATATGAAGGCAGCTACTATGTATATTAACACTTTAGCCAGCGAGGATATGGTACAGGAACATATTCTCAAACCACTCATTGTAGAATCTGCAATCATGTTTAATAAAACCCAGGTAAGCTTTCAGGAAATCAAGAATTCAATGCTAAGTGTAGGTAATATAAAAGAAGTAGATACATTTGATAGTATCGTGTTGGATGTCATGTCCGGTGATACTTTGGTCATTATTCAAGGTTTCACAAAAGGACTGATAGTCAGCACCAGAGGATATCAAGGAAGAACAGTCGGCGAACCTGCCATAGAACCTTCAATAAAAGGCCCACAAGAAGCCTTTGTAGAAATCCTAAAGGTTAACATTGGACTGATTCGACGAAGACTTCGAGATCCGAATTTATGCTTTGAGATGAGCAAAATAGGAAGACGTTCAAAAGCAGATTATGTAATTGTTTATATTAAAGGTATTGTAAAAGAAGAATTAGTTACGGATATAAAGAAACGATTAGCAGAACTNNATAACGGATATAAAGAAACGATTAGCAGAACTGGATCTGGATGAGCAGTCCACAGCATATCAATTAGGCACCATGATTGTAGATCGACCCAACTCCATCTTTCCACAGATACAAGCTACTGAAAGACCAGATAAAGTTGTCTCTGCTATCACTGAAGGCAGGGTGGCTGTTATGATGGATGGAACACCTGATGTCCTCCTAGCGCCGGCAACCCTTCCAATTTTAATGCAAAGTCCTGATGATTATTTTGAAAACTGGTTTATTGCATCAGTAATACGAATATCCCGATATATTGCTTTTTTTATTTCCGGCCTGGCCCCTGCAATATACATAGCATTGACCTCCTTTCATCCTGGCATGCTTCCTACACAACTAACTTTATCAATTGCACGCACTAGGACCGGAGTTCCCTTTCCTGCTATGATTGAAGCCATTATTATGGAATTTGTTTTGGAGCTCTTACAGGAAGCAGGGATTCGACTGCCTAGAGTAGTAGGTCAAACTGTTTCTATAGTAGGAGGTCTTGTCATCGGCCAAGCTGCTGTAGCAGCAGGTATAGTAAGCCCTATTATGGTTATCATAGTATCCATCACTGCAGTTGCATCCTATACCATACCCGATTATAGTCTCGGCCTAGCGACTCGTATTGTCAGAATTCCCTTTATGATACTTGCTTCTACTCTTGGTAGCTTTGGTATAGCAATAGGCTTACTAATATCACTTACTTACATGGCCTCTCTTAAAAGCTTTGGGGTGAACTATCTGAAACCGATTTCTACAGATAGTATCAGTGACTGGAAAGATGGCTTGATACGCATGCCATTGTTAAATATGAAAAGACGACCAGAAATGCTTAATCCACAGGACCCTATTAGAATGGCCCCTAAAAAGAGGAGAGACTCAGATGATAACTGAGAAACTAAACCCAAGGCAATTCATGACTATAACAGCAGCCACCATCTTTGGGATTGATATTTTAAGAGTTCAACAGAGAATTGTTTTATTGTCTGGACAAGATGCCTGGATTTCCATGTCAATAGGTGGACTGCTTACAATTGCAGCTGGGCTAGCTGCCTATTTTTTAGCAGCCTCATACCCTGATAAAGATTTACCCGAAATACTTATAGAAATATTCGGAAAAATATTTGGTAGGGTTATACTTTTAAGTGTCAGCGCTTATGTTTTACTTTACTCAGGATTTTCATCAAGGATATTTGCACAAGCACTAAAAATGTTTCTGGTAGATCGAACTCCTATTAATGTCATTGTAATTTTAATGGGAATTACCACAACTTATGCTGCCTATAAAGGCGTCAATACAATAGGGAGCGTTGTTGATATATTGTTTCCACTTATTATTATAACAATTACTTCAACCTTATTATTGTCTATACCCCAAGCTGAAATCATTTATATAAAACCAGTGTTTTTTGAAAATACAAAAAATGTTGCTAAAGCCATACTACCCAGTTATACCGGATTCACAGGCTATAGTGTCATTCTCTATATCTTCTGTCATACAAAAAGAACTAAAGGATCAATTCGGTTTTTTCTAGCCGGGATTATAATACCAATATTCTCTTATGTTGCATTAACAGTAATTAGCATCATGGTGTTCGGCCCAAATGATCTTGTTTCACAAATTTATCCTACTCTAACTCTGTTCAAGACAATTGAGTTTCCAGCAGCCTTTATGGAGCGTCTGGAATCCATTGCTGCTGTCTTATGGATTGGCATTGTATTTCTGTCAGCGATTGTGTTTAATTATGAATCCTCTCGACATTTGACTGTGCTTTTTTCCATAAATGACAAGTATCGAAGATATGTAGCATTAGCTCAATTACCCATAATCACTTTTATCGCTCTTTTCCCCGGAAGCAGCCTGGCGGTGTTTAATCATATTTCAGACCTCGCTCCATTACAGAATATTCTAGGATTAGGAGTCATCCCAGCTTTGTTGGTAATCACACTTATAAAGAAGAGAAAGGAGAGAAACAATGAAGAGTAAATTACTAATTATATTAATTGTTATTTTAAACGTAACCCTACTGTCAGGATGCTGGGATAGAAAAGATATTGAAACCCGTGGTTATGTGCTGGGTGTAGCAATAGATGTCTATAATCAAGCTGATGACTCATCAGATACGAAAAAAGAGTTAGAAGAAATGGAAATCCATACGGGAGAGCACCAATATGCAATGACAGTTCAAATACCAATTCTAAAAAATAGTGGGAGTAGTTCTCAGGGGAGCACTGGTGGTGGTGACGGTGCTGGTAAAAAGACCATGGAGATTACTCAGATTGGTAATTCCTTTATGTCAATGCAACGAGAGATGCAATCCCGTACCAGCCTTTCCCTCTATTATGAACACTTACAGGTGATTGTTATATCTGAAGAGATAGCAAGAGAAGGTATTGAAGAAATTTTGGACTTTTTCGGTAGAGACCCTGAAATGCGTAGAAGAGTAAAGATTTTGGTAACCAAGGGTGAAGCCAAGTCTGCTTTAAGTGTTGAGCCCAAGATAGAGGATTACTCTTCTATCTATCTAGCCAGTATTCCAATAAATGCAAGAAGTAATTCCAGGATCATCCACAAAACAGATCTTGGAGAAGTAATTAAATCCATTCATGCCGGCTTTGATTTTGTTCTGCCCATGACTGAGGTTGCCGATAATGAAATAAAAGCAAGCGGTGGTGCAGCATTTAAATATGGTAAGATGGTAGGTTGGGTAAGTGAATTGGAAATTGAAGCTATAAAATTAATTCGCAGTTTATATTTAGGTGGCGTTATTACTGTCTCATCTCCAGAGCATGGACAAGGCATAGTCACCATGGAAGTAACAAGTGCCAAATCCAATATTACACCTGTTATTACTGGAGATGAAGTTGTCTTTAACATTGATATAAAAATTAAAGGAAACTATGCAGAGAATGTAAACATGCATAGCCACGCACAACTGGATGATAGCTTTATGCAAAAGCTCGAAAAGGCATATGAAAAAGAGGCTCAGAGGATCTGCCTTAATGCCGCCAATAAAATGCAAGTAGAATATGGGGCTGATATTTTTCGACTCAACCAGATACTTCAGACAGAAGAGCCTGCCTATTGGAAAAGGATATCTGACCAATGGGATATAATGTACCCCCATGTAGAAGTAAATATAAATGCAGATGTCACCTTGCAGCAAGTTGGACTGGTAAAATAGATTACATCCGTGACTTACAGATTTTTCTGTCTTTGTTTTGCATCTATAATACATTGTAGTTGACTAAGCTGTCTCTTAGATTATCAGAACTTGTAAAATGTATAGCTGCAAACCCCAGCTTTTCAGCAGCATTAATGTTTTCTAGTGTATCATCTATGAAGATTGTTTCATGAGGATGAATTCCATACTTTGTGATCAATTTTCCATAGATCTCTTTTTCAGGCTTTAGCAGCCCTACCTTATAAGATACAATGCCTCCGTCAAAACACTTGAAAAGCTCATATCTGCTTGTGACATTTTCAAAGGCTAACTCATGAAAGTTGGAGAGATAAAACGCCTTGTTTCCTTTGCCTTTTAATTCTTTTAGGATATCTACTACCTCTTCTATAGGCGTGAGCATTTGATACCAATCATTCATCACATCCTTGATCAGTTCGCTGTTTTCTTTGTTTCTTTCACATATTCTATCTATAGCTTCGCTTTGGGTGATTATTCCTCTATCGAGCATAAGCCACTCTGGGCTTTTAAATATCGCATCGTTTATTTTAAGAATGTATCGCTCTGAAACTTTCTTAGATAAATACTTCAGGGGTTTAAAATTTAGTAATACTTTTCCTATGTCAAAAACAGTGTTTTTTATCATGAAGATTCTTCAATCCTTTACATATCGTTATTTTTCTCATCTTTTTCTTTCAGCCTATAGTGAATTGCTTTCACATATTGATCTATTTCGTCTTTCCTCAGCTTGAACGAACACGATATAAGAGTCCTTTAGAATATAGCTTACACCTTGTTCCCAGCTCTGATATTCTTTGTATCCTAATTGTTTTAATAGCCATCCCCAGAATTCTTTGCTCTTGCTTAAGTCTTTTACATAGATTTCTATATGGTGTAGTGTTCCTTTCATGATAGCCTCCCTTATAGATTGTCGGAGTTTGATTCTTTTACTTTCATGCCTTTTGCAATAAGGTAAATCATGTACTGATTCAAACTGATTCCTTCTTCTTTTGCCTCATCAATTAATTCTTTATGCATGATTTTGGGTACCCTAACAGTAATTCTACCCTTGTAGTTATCCATGTGTGAATTTGGCTCAGGTATATCTTTGCCTATATCAATAGCATTCTCTATCCATGATATACGTGCATCTTCACCCATTCTAATTGCCTCTTCTAAAGTATCTCCATCACTCATACATCCAGGCAGATCTAGATAAGTAATGAAATACCCCCCACCATCCTCTATTAATAGTTTTTCTATTTTATAGGGATATTCCTTCATCAAATAATCCTCAAGCTTACTCATTCATTTCATCTCCTAATCATCCAATTTATCCAATAAATCTACTATTTCCTTGATATATCTACTCTTTATGTATGGCTTTTTATAAGGTATTGTTATCATTATATCATTTAAAGTATAAGTGAAATGGCTTGATCCCCTTCTCGGTTGCCTCTTCGTAAATCCAGTAGATAATAATACCTTATCTACTTCCTCAAACCTAATCTTTTGAGGATTACTTTTTAGTTTCTCTAGTAGTTTCTCTCTTCGGGACATTTTTATCACATACAATTATTATAATTGACATTACATGTAGTGTCAACGATCTTATAAACTTGTCGAGATGTCTACACTAATTTTCTGGATTAATCCTAACGTACATCTTTGCGAATTCTTCTACAGAAATACTAATCATACATATTGCCCCAAAATTTACCATATCTATTTTCTAAGTACAACATTTCTATCAAGTTACAATACGCGGTAGTGAGGAATAATATCTTCATATGTACCATCTTTCATCAAAAATCCATGAGGTATGACTCCTAATTGTACAAATCCAAGTTTCTCATATAAATGGAGCGCAGATTGGTTGGATTTAACTACAGCATTGAATTGTAATATCTTAAACCCCAATTCTTTTGCCTTACTCATACAATGTATGACTAGCCTTTCACCAATACACTGGCCTCGAAAGCCTTTCTTTACAGCAAAACTTGCATTACAAATATGCCCACAACGTCCAACATTATTGGGATGAAGTATGTATAATCCAACGATACCCTTATTATCGTCATCGTAGGCAATACCGGTAAATGATTGCTCTGAAAAGAATTTATCTCCACTGGTCTCCGTCAATAAGTCCATTTGTGGGAAGGCAATACCATCCTGAACAATTTCATTCCAGATCTTAATAGCTTCTGCGATAGCAATTTTATCATATGCTCTTATTTCAATAATCATTTGTATCTGATCCCTCCAAAATATACCTTATACTTTCTAGAAATAGGAAGTCATCTTAACATATTGTTATCCTTATTGAGTTTTAACTCTGTGTTCTCCAAACTTTTCATTCTAATCAAGTACTGCATCATATCATCATCATCATTTTGGTTGTATACATATCCAAAATACATGCCAACCTCAGACGCTACAGTGCGGAATAGTTCACATGCTGTAAAAATCGCATCCCATATATTCTTCCAGTTTGAATAGGTATCGACATATAGCCCATATAACTCAGAAGGCAGATATTCTTTAAAATACTTCCCCCACATGCCAACTGAAAGAGAAAAATCCGTATTTATGCCAATATAACATTCAAGCATTTTATCCAGCTCAACATGCACTATCTCATTATACATTCTCATTGCGTAAGGTAGTTGATCACGGACAATACCCTTTGCGACATTGTTAAGACACCACCAGAACTCATTACAACATCCATCATATGAGGCTTGAGTTGGTCTTTCTATCCAATATCCTTCATCGCTTGTTGGTGGGATAGGTGGGAGTATAATATCCTTATCTAAAAGTGGCACAGTCAAACTGTCTGTTGTATATACTTCATTCATTACTTCTTTTATTTGTATTGTCAGGTCAATGCGATTACCATCTTTAAAAAGCATCAGCCAAGCATAAGCCCGGCTATAATCGGCCTTTTGTCCCCAGCCAAGGTCATTTGAATCAGGTTCCTGGACCATAGCAATATCACCAAATATCTTGATCCAGTCCCTGTCTTTGATAAATGAAGTTGTTTCTGTTACCACATAAACAATATCATAATCTTGATGCTCATCCTTTTTAACATTTGGGTTTGCCCTTGAACCATTTAAATAGACTGCACGGATACGCTCATCCGTTTTTGCAATATCCAGTATCAAATCATACATTTCTTGCTCATGCCGCATTGGTCTTATCCTCCGTAATATATAAGATTCAATCTTTTACTTCCCATTCTTATTTAGCATTGCTCCTTCTGTAGTCGTCAATGGTGGATTATGATTTAAGCTTACAGCTCGGGATTAGCAAACAATCCTACACCCAGAAGCATAAATAGCAAAGTCAAGCACACATTAATAACAATTGCTACAAAGAATCCTAAAACAAAACTCTCTGTAACACCGATTATGATTGCAGTTGGGATAACAACAATTGCTATGATGATAAACATAAGAAAAATCCTTAAGAAAACCCTTAGGAAGTTTCCATGTATTCGGCCGTAAATACGCCTTAGGAAAACATCAAAGTAGATAAATGTGCTACCTAGAGTAACATATACTCCTATTACCGATAGAATTATAATCGGATTCACCTTAAGTACTACACCGGTAATGCCAAATACTAGGATACCCTCCACTAACAGCTTTAGTACTTCAGGAAGTGTTGCTGCTATCATCTTATTAAATGGTGCAGCGGGAATGAGGTAGATATAGTGTTTGGTTAACTCACCCTCCCATGTGCCAACCATAGATAAAATCATCATCATATAGGCACAGATTCCTAGTAACATAGTTAGTATAATGTTGTTTTCAAGTGGAATTGCATATGATGCAATGATACCAGCACCAAGAAAAGCCAGTGTTCTGAGGCTCACCAACCAGATGCCAGTCTTTTTCTTTTCCAGCATCTGTTTCTGGTATATCGCCTTGCTTCCTTCCATAGTAAACTTGAAGTTAACTTTTTTGTATTTCTTATATACATTTGTACCTGTTGTCTTACCTTCACGGGCAGATGCCAACACAGATTCCTTTAGTTCTGTACCCGCTAACACATCTTCGTAAAAATCTGTATCCATTCGGAATAAATAAATAAAAGAGATCATTAGGACAGCTAGTATTAAGGAAATGCTTATAATAAAATCAATATTTATGCCTGTCACTGCACCTAGTAAAATCTCTGTAAACCACCCAATAAACGGAACATACTTAATATAATCACTGGAAAGCCAGCCAACAGTACTCTGCAGGATATCCTTCGTGTTGAATATTTGGATAATAATAGGCATGAGAAAGAGTACTACACCCAAGTAGATCAGCATCTTGATCTTCTGCTTGTTACCGGGTTTTCTTGACACACGTGAATACAGGATCATTCCAAGTAATGAACTGACAGCGATCATCAATAAATAGGCAATTATTAAAATCCAACCTGAACCATCAGTTAAACCGAACATTCTCTTCCAGTTTGGATATTGAAATGCGAGAAAAATCATAACTAGAATATTAGTCGCCAATTGCTTAATGAACCCATACATCAGAATATTCCCTGCATTTAGCGGAGCAGTAAATAATAAATTTACATCAGCCATTCTAAAAAAGGAAGACCCGCTGAGGCTGGAAGATATTCCTATAATGAATATGAATGCAATATAGCCACAAAATATGGCCTTTATAACATTCATGTCCAATGCTAATTGCTCTCCTACGCCTTCACTTCCACTTGAAACCACAAATGAAAAAATAAAGAATGCAGCTATTATGATATAAGTAATCAAAGCAGCTGGCTTCCTGAACAATTCCTTTATAGTGTTTATAAATGACTTTCGTAATATAAAAACTAATGAGCTCATTCGTTGCCCCCTGTTACAGCAAAGAACCTTTCCTCAACCTCATTCTCATCTGCCACTTCGCTCCTGATAATATTGCTGACGATCTTACCTTTGTTCATAATTAGAACTCTATCCCAAATGTCCTTAATACTGTCTATAATATGAGTACTGATTAACACAGAACAGCCTTGATCCTTAAGCTCCAAAAACAGTTTTTTCAGTTCCTTAATTGCTTTAGGATCCAATCCCATCATAGGTTCATCAAATAGTATCAACGAAGGCTTGGTCAGAACGCCACAACAGATGCTAACCTTTTGCTGCATTCCTTTGGAAAGTTCCTTCCCCAGTTTGTCGGTTTTATCCGCTAGATCAAAGCGTTCAAGCAGACTTGACATATCCTCCTCATAAACCTTTAACCTATAGGCTTTTGCGATAAACTCCAAATGCTCCTTAATTGTCAATGCATCATATAGTGAAGGTGTTTCAGGAACATAGCTAAAAAGTATTTTCGCTTCATTGCTCTTATTTGGATGATTATTTATTGTTATGTCGCCTGTATAACGCAATAAGCCCGCAATACATTTAATTACTGTGCTCTTCCCTGCTCCATTTGGTCCAAGTAATATGCAAACTTCACTATCATTAATATCAAAGCTGACTTCATCAACCGCAAGTACTTTCCCGTAACTTTTTACAAGATTTTTTACCTCTAGCATAAGAACCTCCCCTAAGTGCTTGAATCCCTTCCTATAAACTGTCAAATACATACTATCACAATGTTAACTCCATTAATAGTAAAATATACTAACCTTAAGCAGGCTTCCAACATACAATATCATATACCTATATCGTTAGGAGGTGAGCTTATGGGATTTGGATTTGGTGGCGGTTGTAAGCCAGGTAGAGATGATGATACTTTAATCATCATTGCCATCATTCTTCTATTGATTGTTCTTACAAATGGCAGTGGTTTCAAACTATTTGGTTCAGAGTGATCTCATTTGCTGAGTAAAGAGAGTACGCGTACACGAAAATGGCTGCAAGTTATCCACAAAGGATTTATCTGCAGCCTTTTTTCTTTCTATTTAATCCATTAAAATGTTATGGTACCCGTTGAATATTTGCACCAAGAGCTCTAAGCTTTTCCTCAATGCCTTCATATCCCCGTTCTATATGATATATATCTGTGACAGTAGTACTTCTGTCTGCAAATAAGCCTGCCAGTATAAGTGCAGCTCCTGCACGAAGATCAGTAGCCTTTACCTCGGCACCCTGTAATCTATCTACACCCTCAATGATGGCACATCTGCCTTCAATTTTTATTTTCGCCCCCAGCCTCTGCAATTCACTTACATGCATATAGCGGTTCTCAAAAACGGTCTCCGTAATCATACTAAAGCCCGGCAGTGTACACATTAATGCCATCATCTGAGCTTGCATATCAGTTGGAAAACCAGGATAGGGAAGAGTTTTTAAATCTATGGATTGCATAGAACCATTACTATATACCCGAAGTCCTTCTTTCACGGGGGTAACCTGCACTCCTACTTCCTTCAATTTAGCCTCCACTGGCCTAATGTGATCACTTATTGCATTGGTTAAGATGATGTCTCCTCTTGTGATTGCTGCAGCTACCATAAAGGTGCCAGCCTCTATTCGATCAGGAATTATTGTATGGCTACAACCATTCAGTCTCTGTACTCCTTCTATTTTTATAGTGTCTGTACCGGCTCCCCTTACATGACCACCCATGGAGTTGATATAGTTGGCAAGATCGGTAATCTCTGGTTCTTCTGCTGCATTTTCCAATACAGTCTGTCCTTCTGCCAGTGCTGCTGCCATTATAATATTTTCCGTTGCTCCTACACTTGGAAAGTCTAGATAAATCCTGCTCCCCACCAATTTTTCTGCATGGGCTTCTATATAGCCATGACCTAAAGTAATATCTGCTCCCATAGCCGCAAAACCTTTTAAATGCAAATCGATCGGTCTTGTCCCTATGGCACAGCCACCGGGTAACGATATCTTCACACTACCAAACCGAGATAATAAGGGGCCCATCACCAGAAAAGAAGCCCGCATTTTCCTGACTAAATCATAAGGGGCTTCAGCAGGCTTTATATTGGAGTTGTCGATTTTCAACTCCTTATTCTTTAGCTGTAGTAGCGAACCAAAATGGACCAATAATTGTGACATAACCTGCACATCCTCCAGCCCAGGTACATCCTCCAAAAAGCTGCTGTCATCCGTTAGTAAGGAAGCTGCCATTATTGGAAGAACTGAATTTTTAGCACCATTTATACTTATAGTCCCCTTCAGGGGATCACTTTTAGAAACCAATAGCCTGGCCATGCTTTCACATCTCCTAAGATTCATCGCTATGCTCGGAATTACAAATTCCCGTCATCCTGAACACAGTGAAGGATCTTGTTACAAAGATTCCTCGCCGTGCTCGGAATGACAGCATTTTGTAACTAGTAGGGAATCGCGATAACTGGTGTTCCCACTCTAATATACGTTTTCCCTTCCGAGCTGTGATAACGCAATGCAATATTTACATTAAATCTTCCATATTCAGATTCCAGACCACCGCCCAGACGATTACTATAGGCTGTAAAACTAACCCAATCACTATCCTTATTACTCTCTGTTATTCTTCCCTGAAGCTTTTGGATGAATCCCTTAGCTAGTTGCTCCATTTTCCCAGTAGATAACTTATCTGTGATAACCGCTGTATAAGTTGTCGATACAGAAGGGTCACTCCCAAATTGGTTCAGTAATTCCTCTATCTCTTGATATATCTGTGACTCTTTTTGGATACAGTTGGAATCTAGTATTGAGTTAATTATAATGTATGTTTCCCAGCTATCTGCTTTATCATGAGAAAAACCACTGTTAAAAAAATTGATATTAGTTTGTATTCCATTCTGGTCCAAGGTCAAAGAAACTTGCCTGGTATCTTCGATTTCTCCAGTATGGATCTCTGATTCTGAATTTTCACCTAAAAGAGGCAAAAGCCCTACAATCTGCTTCTGTAAATCGTCTAGTGACATATATTCACAATTCATCTTGACCCATCCATCTATCCTTATTTCTTCCAAGGTACCACCGCACCCTTCCACCTGTTGGATAATGTCCGAACCATTAATATACAAGGAGTCAGCAAATGCAGTTGTACTACCATTAAGAAGAAAAGGAAAGGCATATGCAAGAACTGTAACTAGCAATAATATGATCAGAGAAGCTTTTTGATTTCTTTTCATAATGCACCTCACAATAATAACTTCTAATCAAATTATTGCCTAAGTTAATGCCAAGTATACGCCTATAGATATACATTTTTTGTATATCTACTTTAATCTAAATACAGATTCTTCATTGCACTCTGAATGACAGTTCTTGAAAAAGCTCTTGTAACAATAAAAAAAGCCCTGTCAGATTTTTCGACAGAGCCCCTTACTATCTTTTCTTGTTATATCTTCACATTTACTCATTTGGTTCCAAACAAACGGTCCCCTGCATCCCCAAGACCTGGCACAATGTAGCCATGACTATCCAGCTTTTCATCCACAGCAGCTACAAAAATATCAATGTCATCGTGTTCTTCCTGCACTCTGGCTATTCCTTCAGGAGCAGCTATCAAACAAACCAATTTAATGTTTTTCGATCCTCTTTGCTTTAAGAAATGAATCGCAGCTGCAGCAGAACCACCAGTAGCAAGCATAGGATCTACAACAATCAGATCTCTTTCCTCGATATCAGTAGGCAACTTGCAATAGTATTCTACCGGTTCCAAGGTTTCTGGATCTCGGTATAAGCCTATATGCCCCACCTTTGCAGTAGGAACCAGTTTTATCATACCGTCCACCATTCCCAGACCAGCTCTTAAAATGGGTACAATTCCAAGCTTTTTACCTGAAATTGTGTGGCAAATTGATTTACCCATGGGGGTTTCTACTTCTATCTCTCTCAGTGGCAGATCACGGTATACCTCGTAGGCCATTAGTAGAGAAAGCTCTTCAACCAATTCCCGAAATTCTTTAACTCCCGTCTCTTTGTTCCGTATCAATGTCAGCTTGTGCTGTATTAGCGGATGGTCCATAACATGTACATTTGACATTCTTTTCTCCCCTTTGTTTGGAATCTAATTTTAACAGTTTATCTTCTGGGAACAATTTGCTTTACCGTATCCTGGTAAGCTATCAAGGCCTTTTTAGCTATGCCCAAAAATAACCCGGTTTCCAGTAAACCGGGGATATTTAAAAGTTGATTATTAAGCAGCTCTAAATCCTGAGGAGCATCGTCAAAGCTGATATCCAAAACGAAGTTGCCATTTTCAGTCACTACGGGGCCATCTTTACGCAGGGCGCTTCTAAGAACTGGTGTGCCGCCTAACTGCATAATACGCTGCTCAGCATAGGAAAAAGACGCCGGAATCACCTCTACAGGCAACGGAAACTTGGTGCATAAGGAATCCACTAGCTTACTTTCATCTGCAATGAGAACAAATGCATCTGCCATAGAAGCGATAACCTTTTCAACGCTATGGGCTGCTCCGCCGCCTTTTATAGCATTAAGATTTGGGTCGATCTCATCAGCACCATCGATTGCCAAATTCAAATGTTCAAGTTGCATACTATCTACTACAGGTATACCGTGCTTAACACATAGTAGCTTAGTACCATAAGAAGTAGGCGCTCCCTGAATATTTAGGCCATCTTTTACTCTAAGCCCTAATTCTTCAATTAAAAAGGTGACGGTGGATCCCGTTCCAATCCCTACCTTCATACCGTCTTTAACCAAGTCTGCAGCTTTAATTCCTACCATTCGCTTCATTTCTTTATTGCTAGAAAACGATTTCAAGTAAAAACCTCCTTTGACACTAGAGCCATTATTTCATCGCTGTCTATTATATAACCTTACTCCGGGTTAAGTCCATAGTTTTTTATGATTACTGTTCTATTCGCTAGCCTATAAATAATAAATTATAAGTAACAAGCCTTTGCGGGAACGACTAACATTCTTGGCGAATATCAGTAGAAAATCCGTTAAGCAACTTCCACTGTACTACTTTAGCTTATCTATAATCTTCTCCAATGCCTTATTAATTTCCTGCGCAGCTATTTGATATTCCTGCTTCGAAAGTCCATAGGGATCTGGTATGTCTTTCTCATTAAACCCCGCATATTCATTTAGAGTAAATATCTTGTTCCAAGCAGAAGGTTCACCTGACAGGACAGCATTCTTATGTCCTTCAGTCATAGTCAATATCAAATCCGATTGTTTTAACATATCCACCTGAACTTGTCTGCTTCGATGGTCTGCTACCTGAACTCCTTGTTCTTCCATAATCTGTTGAGCTAAGGGATTTGCCTTTTCATTCGGGTATGTGGCAATTCCTGCAGACTCCACTTTAATGTTCTGAATCCCCTTCTCCCTTAGCATATCCTTTAATAGCGCTGCTGCCATGGGGCTTCTGCATGTGTTTCCAGTGCATACAAATAAAATGTTCATCTGTTTACCTCCCCAATTTTCTATATTTGCAAATCGATGATATTAAAGCCGGAAGCTCTGGCCATTCGATTCATCACTGCTAGACCCTCTTCCTTTTCGTCAATTCCTTCTGCCAAAATAACATCTACGTCTAAATGATTAAATTCCCGTAGACGGGCGAATAGATGAAAAGCTAGCTCAGAAGGTTTTTCTCTGTCTCCCAGAGATAGCCTAATCCCGTGATTGCACTCCAACAAGGTCTGATCTGTAGCCAAGATTCCTACTCGCTTACCTTCCCCTTCCAGTCGACCCGCCTCCTGATTCATAAACTCAATTAGTTTGGAGTAATCACCTCTGATTAAAGTAACAGGTGCCTTGGGTGCATAATGTGAATATTTCATGCCAGGCGACAATGGTTTTTGTCCTTCATGGAGTGGCTTCATTACATTACTGTGAACATTAACTTGTCCAATTACATGGCGCAACATCTCAACTGTTATGCCTCCTGGACGCAATATTACAGGTGTATCACCAGCCAAACTCAAGACAGTAGATTCTAAGCCTATATTACAATTTCCCCCATCTAATATCATAGGAATCCGTCCGTCCATGTCCTCTATAACATGCTTGGCAGTAGTCGGACTGGGACGTCCAGAACGGTTCGCGCTAGGTGCAGCAATAGGTACTCCTGATTGAGATATAAGCTCAAGAGCAGTTGGATGAGAAGGCATTCGTACTCCAACTGTATCAAGTCCAGCTGTTACCGCCTCAGGCACCAAAGAAGATTTTTTTAATATAATAGTTAAAGGGCCTGGCCAGAAAGTCTCCGCCAGTATTCGTGCCTTTTCAGGCACTGAATCTACAAGCCCATCCCATTGACTAATGTGATTAATATGTACAATAAGGGGATTATCTCCAGGTCTGCCCTTTGCTTCAAAGATTTTGTTTACGGCTTTAGCATCAAGTGCATTAGCACCTAATCCATATACTGTTTCTGTTGGAAAAGCCACAACTTCACCTCTGCGGATCAGCTTTGCCGCCTCCTCTACATGGTGTAATTGGCTTTTCAGGTCAACTATGGGAATGACCCTGGTCCTCATATGTAAAGTTCTCCTCTTTTCTAACTAAATGGTATTCGACAGGATGATTCCCAATAATATCCCAAACATTAATCCTACGCCTGAAATCCTGCCTTTATACAGATCACGGGATTCCGGTATTAACTCGCTGCAGGTAATATATAGCATAGCACCTCCAGCAAAACCCAGACAGATTCCAATAAATCCTGCAGAAATTTCACCCAGTACATAACCTATCAATGCACCAATGCCTGTAGGTACTCCAGCTAGCAAGGCTGCTAATACAATCCTTCCTGGGCGTGTGCCTCCCATCCTCATAGGAACTGCCATTGCAACACCCTCAGGTATATCATGGAGGGCTATAACTAGACTCAACCCCAAACCAAAGCTTTGAAAGGAAGTAAAGCCTACGCCAATAGCCAGACCTTCAGGAAAATTATGAAGGGCAATGCCGATTCCTATTAGTATCCCCGTTCGCGAATGGTTCTTGCTTCTAGCTCGAACTACACCTCTATCTGTATTCTTGGACAGAACCTCCTGGAGTATAGCCATAGAGATTACACCAATAAGCGTTCCTAATAGACCTACTCCAAAGCTTCCAAGCTCAAAGGATCTGGGCAGAAGGTCGAAGCAAACCACCCCTAACATTAATCCGGCGGATATACTAAGTATGGTACTTAACCAACGTTTGCTAGGATTATTTATGAAAAAGGCTATGAGTCCACCTAGTCCAGTTCCCAGTATTCCTGCCAAGGTACCTACAACTGTGCTTATCATCAAATTGTCCAATGCTTATCCCCCCCAAATAAAATGGCTTATACCATTGTATTCTAGGAAATTACTAGCTATACCCCAGCAATGAAAAGGCTTTTCTTAGCCTGAAAACTGAGACTGTAGCTTTTTCGTCTGTTCAGTCTGTGCTAGTTCTCTTACCATTTCGTCAAGATTGCCATCTAAAAAGTCTTCCAACTGATGAATGGTTAAGCCAATACGATGATCGGTAACCCTGCCTTGGGGATAATTATAGGTTCGAATACGCTCACTTCTATCCCCAGTACCTACCTGGGTTTTCCGATTTTGTGCATATTCTGATTGCTTCTCTTGTATAGCCATATCCAAGAGCCTAGATTTTAAGACCTTAAGAGCTTTGTCTTTGTTCTTAAGCTGAGATTTTTCATCCTGACAGGAGACCACCAAGCCTGTAGGAATATGAGTTATCCGAACAGCAGAATCTGTAGTATTAACGCTTTGCCCTCCATGACCAGAAGAACGGAACACGTCAACACGCAAATCATTGGGGTTGATATCAATGTCCACATCCTCCGCTTCCGGTAAAACAGCAACAGTTACAGTGGAAGTATGTATTCGTCCACCTGATTCAGTAGTAGGAATTCGTTGAACTCGGTGAACACCACTTTCATATTTCAAGCGACTGAATGCTCCTTTTCCCTCCAAGGTAAAGATCAACTCCTTGACCCCACCTAACTCGGTAAAGTTTGAGCTCATTATGTCAAGTTTCCATCCTTGTCGCTCTGCATAGCGGCTGTACATTCGATATAAGACCGCACCAAAAAGAGCAGCCTCATCTCCACCTGCCCCGCCGCGGATTTCCATAACCACGTTCTTGTCATCCATTGGATCCTTAGGCAAAAGTAGTAGTCTAATTTCTTGTAGAAGGGCTTCTTCTCTACTATTAAGCTCCTTTAGCTCCAGTTCGATCATTTGCTTGAATTCAATATCATTGGTATCTTCAAGCATCCCCTGGGTATCTTCTTTTTCCTGCTGGATACTTTTAAGTTCCCGGTATCTGGTAACGATTTCCTCTAATGAGGAATGCTCCTTAACCAAGCCCTGCCATTCCTCCTGTCTAGCAATTACGTCTGGATCGGATATTACATGGCTTAGCTCCTCATACCTGTCCTCTATATATTTAAGTTTTTCTAACATGTGCAAACTCCCTGTCTTTTATGGATAATTGCTATTCTGTCGATACCGGCAGGATCCTGAATTATTTCCACTGACTGCCAGGTTCTATCTAACTCCAAAAAAATCTTCCTAATGCTTTGGCTTTGTCCAGCGCCCATTTCCATGGCAACAAAACCATCTTCATTTAAATAATGCCCTGCTTCCCTGGCTATTTGGCGATAATAGTCCATACCATCAACGCCACCGTCTAAGGCTGTAACAGGCTCATAGTCACGTACTTCCCTCATCAATGAGTTTAGCTCATATGTTGGAATATAAGGAGGATTGGACACTATAACATCAAATCTTTTTTGACTGCCGGGCATAGCAAGTGGAGCAAACATATCTCCATTAAGAAACTTGATGTGATGGGCTACCCCATTTAGTTCAGCATTCTCTTTCGCTACCTCAAGGGCATCTTTCTGAATATCTACGGCTGTTACTTTTGCCTGAAGCAAATAATGGGCTAGACTTACTGCAATGGCACCACTTCCCGTGCCTAAATCCAAAATATGCAGAAAAGGCTCTCTTTCCTTTACTGCTTTCAAAATTGAATCTACCAACCATTCTGTTTCCCATCTGGGAATCAACACTCTAGAATCTACTTTAAATGGTAGTCCCATAAACTCCCAAGCCCCCAAAATATATTGCAAGGGCTCCCCCTTTAATCGCCTTTGGAGCAACTTATGGAAGGTTTGCTTCTGCTCAGATGTAAGGGGCTCCGCTTCATTAAGATACATTTGGTGACGCTGGACCCCAAGAATATGAGCTAGTAGTAACTCACATTCAAGCCTGGGTGATTCCACCTTCTGGTTCTGTAGTAACTGTTGCCCTGCTGCTAACAATTCCCTCAGCTTCTGTTCCACTTTGTATGGGCTCCTCTCCTTCCTCTTTTACAAGGATATCACCAGCTGCCGCCTGAAATGCACGAATGGCAACTTCCAGCTGAGAGTCGTCTGGCTCACGGGTGGTAAGCTTTTGTAACATCATACCAGGGTACATTATTATGCGAATGATACGAGAATCGCTTTTGCCTGCGAATTTCGTAATCTCATAAGCCAATCCTGCTACAAATGGTAGCAATATAAGCCTCCCTAGAACCCTAACGAAAATATTCTGCCATCCCATAAAGGAAAATATGATAATGCTAATTACCATAACGATAAGCAGAAAAGCAGTACCGCATCTAGGGTGCAAGGTGGTAAATTTCCGTGCATTTTCCACTGTCAACTCTTCATCATGCTCGAAGCAATGAATGGTTTTATGCTCGGCGCCATGGTATTCAAATACTCTGCGAATATCCTTCATTTTCGATACCAGGGTAAGGTATATTAGAAAAATACCTAAACGAACAACACCTTCAGCCAGGTTAATCACAATATTGCTTTTAATATATGGACGAATAAGGCTAGATAACGCAGCTGGCAACAGGATAAACAATCCCAGTGAGAAAATAACAGCCAATATGACAGCAGTATAGATGATAACATCCTCTACGTTTTTCCCAAGCTTTTTCGCCAGCCATTCCTCCATTTTTGAGGGTTTATACTCATCGTCTTCTTCACCGAACAACTCAGCTGAAGTCATAAGGGATTTAACCCCTAATACCATTGTTTCCCCAAAGGTTATTATTCCCCTGAGGACTGGAATATTCAAAATAGGATATCTGTCTTTTACGGTAGTCAAAGCCTGTTTGGTAACCTCTATAGTTCCATCGGAGCGCCGTACAGCTATAGCCATGGTATCAGGTGCCTTCATCATTACACCTTCCATAACCGCCTGACCACCAATTGTAGTTTTTTTCATGACATCTCTCCTAAAAAAATACAGACCAAGGGCCCCTGGTCTGTATCTCTGATCTCAGATATTACTTTTCGTTGGCCATCCCATAGCGCTTTCTGAAGCGTTCTACTCGTCCGCCAGTATCAACTAACTTTTGCTTTCCGGTATAGAATGGGTGACACTTGGAGCAAATTTCAACTCGAAGCTCTTGTTGTGTGGAACCGGTTGTGAAGGTTTCCCCGCATGCGCACCTAACCACTGCTTCCCCATATTTCGGATGTATGTTTTCCTTCAATCTTTTCACCTCTTTCGTGATCTCGTGCAATTCTTGCATAATCTTTTATTAACTAGTCTTTCCAATCTCCTGAAAAGACATCGGTTTCATTAACTTTTATAGTATAACATATGGCAAATCAGAAGACAAGAAACTTTTTGAATCCTGCTGCTAAAATATGTAAAACCCTAATACTCTTTCCAAGCGGGCAAAATACCTGACTTTTGAAGGGATTTCAGTATTATGGTGAATATAGGTCCAAATATTAGGCCGATAACTCCCAAGAATCGGAATCCTAGATACATGGACAGCAAGGTTATCAATGGATGCAGCCCTATGTTTCCTCCTACTATACGAGGTTCCAAGAACTGACGAACGATAGTAACCAATACATATAGGACTATAAAACCTACCGCCATATAATAGTTTCCATTAATCAAGTGAATAATAGAACCCGGAATAAGAATTGTTCCAGGACCTAACACAGGCAAGATATCTGATATTGCTGTAATAATGGCAAGAAAAAGAGAATATTTTACTCCAAGAATAGTATATCCAGTCAATACTACAAAGAAGGATATGGTTACCAATACTAATAAAGCCTTAAGATAACCAACCAGAGCAGTTAATAAATCATTTTTAATTTCCCTCATCTTACCATACCATTTATTAGGCATTTGTGCATAAAGAAAGCTGGTGATATGATCCCAATCCCGGCAGAAAAAGAATGCACCTACCAAGGTAATTACGGTATACAAAATAGCTTGGGGTAGGGAAGTCAACACATTTAACATTGCTTTTGACAAGCTGTTAATCCAGCTAGTAACTGTATTTCCAACCCTTACAAAAATATTTTCCACGCTTGATTCAATTGAGCTTACTACCTCTGCAGGCAGACCTGCGTACCAGTTGCCACCTAGATCGATAAGCTCTTGAATTCTATTTAAAAGGTTTTGAAAATAGAAGCTGCTACTGGCTAGATCATATACTTCCATAAATAAGCGATAAAATAGGAATCCTATCAGCCCACCTGCTAATATTACAAAGACAAATAAAGAAATTGCTGTAGCGATACCTCGAGAAAACTGGCATTTTTTTTGCAACCAGTTTACCGGCTTCTTTATCACAGAGGCTATAAGCCATGCAATTAGGAAAGGCGCAAAAAACAGCAGCATTTTTGTCACAACAAAATAAAGTGTTACTAATACTACCAGTATACGAATTATCAACTTTAAGATTCGTTTATTATTCTCAGTTAGCCAATTCATAGTTTCCCCTAACTATTCCACAAATTCATATATAGATTCATCAGAATGACTTTTTACCGAGGAATCATATATGGCTGTTTGGAACATAATGATCGTTAGTAACGGTAGTTGTTTGAATAACCGCCCCGATCATTTCTATCATTTCTGTCGTTTCTATCAAATCTATCATTTCGATCATTTCGATTGTCGCCTAAAGAGCCATCCTTTTCTGCATCCTTAAAATGCTCCATCATAAGATCTATAAAATCATCATTAGAATTGGTTCGCATAAGATCGTTAATAATGATTTCCATTACCTGATCAGGTCGGCCCTCGCTAAGGTTTTTACGGATTGCCCATACACCTTCGAGTTCCTTTTGATTCATTAGCAAGTCTTCACGCCTGGTACTGGATTTGTGTAGATCCACAGCAGGAAATATTCTCTTCTCGGACATCTTTCGATCCAAGTGAATTTCCATATTACCAGTGCCTTTGAATTCCTCATAAATAACGTCATCCATACGGCTACCTGTTTCAACAAGTGCTGTAGCGATAATGGTTAAGCTTCCGCCCTCTTCAATATTTCGAGCACTTCCAAAGAAACGTTTGGGCTTGTGAAGGGCGTTAGAATCCAAACCACCGGAAAGCACTCTACCTGTGGAAGGTGCTACCGCATTATAAGCCCGTGCTAATCTAGTAATACTATCCATTAGAACTACTACATCACGACCATGCTCAACCAAACGCTGTGATCGTTCCAGTACCATCTCCGCTACCTTAACGTGGTTATCTGGTAATTCATCAAAAGTAGAGTATACAATATCTCCATGTATGGACCGCTGCATATCAGTTACTTCCTCAGGTCGCTCATCAATAAGAAGTACAATAAGATAAATTTCAGGGTAATTAATGGAAATGCTGTTGGCGATGTTCTTTAGCAAGGTGGTTTTACCTGCCTTTGGTGGGGATACAATTAAACCTCTTTGTCCTTTACCAATTGGGGATACGAGATCGATAATACGGGTTGCAAGATCATTTCTATGCTTCTTGTTTTCCAATGTAATCCGCTTATTGGGATAGATGGGAGTTAAATCTTCAAACGGACGACGTAAAGGAGCCTTTTCTGGATCTTCACCATTTACAGCAGTGACGTATAGCAGTGCTCTGAATTTGTCTCCTTCTTTTGTATGCCTGGTTTTACCAGACACCATATCGCCTGTTTTGAGACTAAATCGTCGAATTTGAGATTGCGAAATATATACATCCCGGTTGCCAGACATATAGTTGTCAGTACGAAGGAATCCGTATCCATCCGGCAGAATTTCCAATACACCTTCTGCATTGCCAACATCACTATTGTTTAACAGATCAGGAATTGCGGGATTAGAAGTATTATAATATTTTCTGGCATAGGCTACTTTCTTATGATATTCTTCTGGATTTTCATTTTCGTGTTCTTGGGTAGAAGTTTCAACAAGATCAACCGATCCAACTTCTGATTTAATTTCAACCTCTGCTTTAGCTTCTGTTTTAGTTTCGACATCTGCTTTAGCTTCTGTTTTAGTTTCGACCTCTGCTTTAGTTTCTGTTTTACTTTCAACTGATTTAGTTACAGTTTTCGAATCTGTTTCCACTTCTGCTTTTTCTTCCTCTTTAATTTGAGGTGCAGCAACTATCTGGCTTTCAGACTTTCTGGGGCGTCCTCTTTTGCGTTTGACAGGAGCGGGTTGTTCCTGCTCTTGCATTGGCACTTGTTCTTGTATTGGCGCTTGTTCTTGTACTTTTTCTGTTTCTTTTATAGATTCTTGCTTCTGAGTTGCTGTATCTATCTGGCCTTGAGACATCTCTGTCAGCTTTTCTTGAATCATTTCCATCAGTTGGGATTTCTTGTATCGCGTAACACTTTTAACACCAATCTCTTTCCCAAAGTCTCTAAGCTCAAGAATGGTGTTCTTGCTTAAATCACTTAAATTCAAAACTTTCTTCCTCACTTTCGTAATAAACTTTTGCACAACATTATATAGAAGTGCCAATAGAATGATTTGTTTCCATTGAATAGTTTTCTGGTTTGATTAATTAATACACTTGTTCTGTTCTTGATAATATCCAACAGACGTTCTACCTATCTACGATAATCATGCATAGGGCGTGGTTATATCTTACATACATGTTAATTCTATTATTGCCGGAACTAAAGGTTTCATCCATTTATTTCTGAAATTTAGAAAACTAAAATTTAAAAATGAATAGAACAAATGACTTTTCACTATTTATATATTATTATATAAACATATTTTCGTCAACCATAACAATAAACTTTGGTTTATCTGTATAGAAATTATGACCTTTATTTGTAATAGAGGTTTAATTCATTGGTGCCGATAGACATTCCGTCGATGTCTAGTTGATATTTAAGATTCAAGCTACCCTCTTCAGAACCTAACTCGTGGCGGACTCTAGTAGGATATACTTCCATCTGTATGGAACCTAAAGGAGTTACACGAGTATCAATATACTTTTTCCCTCGTTGAAATAAAAATTGAGAGCTTGAAGTTCCAGAACGTTCCATGGACACTCCATCATCTAAAAAAGAGAATCGAGTTTTAGTGCCTGTCTTACCCGAAATTTCACTTTCGTCATATTCTATATGAACTATACCATTTTGCTCAAGCAGACGACCTTCCGTAATCAGCTCCATGCTGCTGTTCTCTCCATCAGCACTTCTATGACTCCCTTTTATGGTAAGCATAATTTTCTTATCCATTGTTCCTCCCCCTAATTCAATGGCTTTTAATATAGTAACTAATTTTTATAATTAAAACTCATTTGAGGTTTTATGTAACCTATCACAAATGTCATTTGTGATGATATCCTTATTCGTTCTCTATGTCAATACATTCCGCAGTAATCTTGCTACCTAAAAAGTGACTTCCTACCTTTTGAAAGCTCTGTCCAATATCACTGACATAGTATTGAATTGTAGCTTCCTTATCTCCGATATTCAATCCATTAATACCCGTCAAAATCTCTTTTACCCTTTCGGCTGTATTAATAGCTGGGTTAATTAGCTGCACACCAGAACCCATAACACTGGAAATGGTATTTTCCAAAAGAGGATAATGAGTACATCCGAGGACTAGTGTATCTACGTCTTGCTTTTTAATATCTTTTAGATATTGCTCTGCTGTTAAAAAAGCAACTTTTGTATCGCTCCAGCCTTCCTCCACTATGGGTACAAATAGAGTGCAGGCTTTGCCAAACACCTGAACCTGAGAATTTAATTCTTGAATGGCATTGGGATAAGCCCGGCTTCGTATAGTACCACTGGTACCAATGACACCAATTCTTCCATTTTGCGTAGCGTTCACTGCAGCATTGGCTCCAGGTCGAATTACACTGACCAGCGGTAAGTCAAACATGGCTGATAAGGGTTCAAAGCTACTTGCGCTTACTGTGTTACACGCTATAACAGCCATTTTCACATTCTTATTGACTAAAAATCGTATGCATTGCGAAGAATACTTTGTGACCATTTTGCGGGATCGGGTGCCATAGGGAATCCGAGCCGTATCACCAAAATAAACGATGTTTTCTGCAGGAAGTACTCTCATGAGCTCCTTTACTACTGTAAGACCTCCCAAGCCGGAATCAAACACACCTATGGGACGATTATCCATATTGTCACGCCTCCTTCTTTCAGCTCTATTCTACTATAGTGAATATAAAGTTACAAGATACGTGATACGGGTAGGTTACTGTTCTCAGCTTGAAAATAAAAAATAATATGTAGCGAGCCTTTGCGGGAACGACTATCATCCTTAGCGCATATCAGCAGAAAATCCGTTAAGCAGCTTCCACTGTTTGAACGGAGTGAGTTTGGAAGTTGTAGGATTTTTTGTTGATATGAGCTTTAGGAATGATTTGTGAGCGCAACAGCGAGTGGAATATATTTTTTATTTTAAATGGTTATCTATGAACAGTAACATATCAAAAAAGCGGAGGTGCACCTCCGCTTTCCTTAGTTAATATCGATATTTGGGCTAACTCTGTTGATTACCTATTGATCTTTCAGCAAATTCAATGGCTTTCTGGACCATTCGACCGCAATCTCGGGAAGATACGTTACCCCAGCCTTCGTCTCGAACCGAATCATATACACCTAATTCCTTTGCTATCTCAGACTTAAGATTCTCAGACATCCTTGCATTCCTCTTAGCCATTTCTATCGATACCTCCTCGGGTTCGCATCGATTTCTTTCCGATGCTAGTCTTATTTTGTCCCGAATTCTATGGGATATAAGTGACAAAAATTGGCTAAATTGTCAATGAGCCATTTTCAGTATCAATAATTTGCAGAATGTCTGCTTCTTGACCAGTCTTTGCATCAATATACACTATAAAGCGTTTTTGATTCATTTCACCTTTAAACTCATAGCATAGTCTTTCTTCTTTACCATCTGTCGGAATAATTGCCAAACGAGAAGAAGTTATATTTAGACTTGAGCTTACCAACTTCTGTGCTTCCTCCATTGTCAATTCTGGTTCTTCGAGTTTTCGTTCCTTGTGAGCTAATAAATAATTTCTCGCATCCAGTCCATAAATATTACCATCATCCAAAGCGATTTTTACTTTAATTAAATCGGGATACACAATCACATCATCCTGAGAATAAGCAAAGTTAATGGTGGAAAGTCCTTCAAAATTTTGTTGATAGGTGGATACCATATTTTTGTATCCGTTTTTATCTAAGAACTCCTTGGCCTTTTCCATTGCCTGGGCTATTGAGAGGCTTTCTTTTGCAACATTGTGCTGACCTATGACATTAACTACCTTGCCTCCCCTTTTACTAACTGATACAAAAATGGGGTTATCCGCATCTCCTTTTGTCCATAACTGAAATCCCCAGGTGTCTAGAATACCATTATTTCCATCGGAAGACTTCTCAATTTGCGCCACTCTATCGTTGCCTAAGAATCTTATGGCTATATCCCTTGCTTTTTGTTCTGTTACGGGGGTTCCTTTCAGCTCAGTACCGTGTTTTTGGTTCAGTGCTTCAGAAAACGGGCCATCATAGATTAAGGAAGGATAATCGATTCCCGTCTTTTGAATATTGACGAATTGGTTTGTGTACAAATCATCGGAAGCTTCATATATTTCCGTGCGAACATTACTCACAAACTTTCCCCAACTTCCAGATCCAGTTAACACCTCACTACTTAATTGGCTTAATTCCTGATTCATGCTTGTAGCGTTTTCATGTAGATTGCCCAGATTGTTCATTTCTTCAACACTTATAGTTTGGCCTTGGGACACCTTTTTGTTAAGAAAATATGTGTAATCTGCCAATTGATTAAGAAATTTAGCTGTCTTATCCAAGGCAATATGGGAAATCGGCAATTGGCCCAAGTCCATTTGAGCCCCATTGGCCTGTCTACTGATTTCTGACAACAGCATCATATGCTGAGAGCGATCACCACTGACCATAAGCTTAGCCAATCCGCTCTCTACACTTCCCACATTCCCTACCAGCTCATAAAAAGACTTTTGATAGAAGTTTTCCATATGTGTGTTGTACTGCTGATTTAATTGATACTGGTTATAGCCCCATACACCTGTGAATATCAAAGCTACTGACAAAATGGCAGGCAATATCCAATTCTTCATTTGTTTTCCCCCCTCAAGTTGCAAACTTGTGCTTACCAATGGAGATATGGACTGGTCTGCTCCATATCCATTTACTGGTAGCTGTTGCAGGGTTGAAGTAATAAATTGCGCCATAAGTAGGATCCCATCCATTTAAAGCATCACGGGCAGCTCTAATAGACTCATCGTCTGGAGTTAAATTGATCTGACCATCAGCTACAGCTGTAAATGCTAATGGTTGGTAAATAACCCCAGCAATGGTATTAGGGAAATTCGGGTGATTCACTCGGTTTAATACAACAGCTGCAACTGCAACCTTACCTACATAAGGCTCACCTCGAGCTTCACCATGAATTGCTCTAGCTAAAAGATACACATCATTGGAATTTCCACCAGCACTACCGCCGGTAGAAGGAGAACCCTGGTTCGGCGTACTTGAAGTCAACTGAACCCCAAGAGCATTAGCGGTTTGTGTTCCAATAACACCATCTTGCTTGAGACCATTTCTTTTTTGAAACGAAATAACGGCATCATAGGTTGACTGCGCAAAAATGCCATCGATAGGGCCGTCATAGTAATCCCATTGTTTGAGTTTTCTTTGCACCTCTGATACCTTGTTTCCTGTAGAGCCCCAATACAGACTAGCAGCTTCTGCAATATTACCGCTGTCAAAATGAAATTGAGCAAACATTCCCAAGCAAAGTACCAAAGTCACTAATATGGAAATAAGCGTAAGCTTTCGTTTGTAACCCATATTTTTCTCCCTTTCTATTGTGTGGCTTTGAAGCTATTTTTTGCCATATAAAGAAAGGATATGCACTGAAATGTGACCCAATTTTTTACAGTGAACTATCTCTAATGAGTAAACGCCCACTAAGTAATAGTGAGCGTTTGACGGGGGAATTAAAAGAAGAGAGATTCTATGCAAAGAGATTGGAAACCCAAGCTCTGAAATTTTTCCACCATTGAGCTAACTTGAAAGTATAGACCACTGTCTTTTCCTCATTATCAGTAGTGCTTTCATCATCTTGGGTTTTCTCTTCATCATCTGTATTTTCATCGACTGATGTTACCTCAATACTTTCTTCGTCTATTTCTTCGCTTATATCTTCACTCACAACTCCTGAAGAAACATCCACAAAGCAAAGAGGAGGAAACATGACACACCACCAATTAGCTCCACTGCCTTCACCTATCACCACTCGAAGAGCTTCATATTCTCCTGCGGGATAAACCAAATCACCGTAAACCTTAGTTGGAAAAGACGCTATTCCTAGAGAAGCATCAACTGGATAATCAAAGCCCTGCCTATTAATCTCCCTTGAAGCAATACCTTTTAAATCATCTAGGCTTTCATTTATCAAGTTTCGAGCTTCTCCTATAGTTTGTGCATCACGAAATATATCTCCAAAGCTTAATAACAATTGATCTCTAACCTGGTATTTTAATTCCTGATCCTCATCAGAATCGCTATTTGCAATAACATGTAATCGAATTAGATTATTATTTGCCAGAGGCGGATTCATACCAGTACCTATTATTATAAGCAATATTAAAAAAATCAAAGATGCCATCATAATTGTATTTTTTTTCATAATTAAAACCCCCGTATTTTGTTTCCTATCTAAGTATTAACAAGTTACGGGAGTTTATACATCGTTATATACATATATTTATCACAATGAGTCAATGAGTCAAGGGGACGGTTCTTTTGACTCAAAACGAATCTGAGCCATGAGTCAAAAGAACCGTCCCTCCGACTCAAAATATTTCATTACCATTTCTACATCACTGTGTTTATCTACGTCATTGCCTATTTCCGGATAGTCCACTATTATGGCAGAGGCTTCTATACTGAGCAATTCGTGGACGCGCTCTTCTACCTCGGTTATAGACAAAGTTCCCATCAATAAGCCAAGCAAAAACTTTACTCCTAGCAGCTTAGCTATTTTCCATGGCTGCTTTCGATATTGAATCATGTTTTGCGCAAATTCCTCACAAGGTTCCCATTTTGTTGGTTTTAGGAATATAATATTTCCGCCAGTAAATGTGCCTTCCTTCAAGCGGACATAGGTTCTTTCCACGCTAGGAAACTGGACATCATTTAGCTGTTTGTTTACTATTGGGTAACAGAAATCTCCCCCCTGATCAAAAGAGAGCTTAATGAAGTCTGTAATCATTTCTCCCGTTATCATTGGAATATCCGACGTGACTACTAAAACAGCCGAATCATCAATAAAAGGGCTTAGGCCTGCTTTTACACTATCAAAAAGAGAGTCCTTGTCACCTACGTAATAATCCACCTTTTTGCCCAATACAGATTTTAAGAGTCCCTCGGGGCCAGAGATGGAAATCTTGCCAATATGAGACGAGCTACGCAGTGCGTCAACTACATATTCCACCATAGGCTTTTCGTATATGGGTAGCAAAGATTTATTTTCCACACCTGACTGGATAAAATCCTTTTTATTGTCTCCAGCTAATACAATTGCGTTAATTTCAGTCATTTGCCCCAAATCCCCCTTCTATTATTTCCACACCCTTATCAAGTGTAGACACTGTGTAAACCTGTTCATACTTAAGCTTAAACTTCTCGGCTGCCTTATTTGCATCAGCAGAATTAGAAAAAACGCCAAATACGGTAGGACCACTTCCAGTCATTGAACTGGCGGACGCCCCTGATTGAATCATATAATCCTTAATCGTTACAATCTCTGGATGATGGCCTTTCGTAACCGATTCTAGTGCATTTACAAGATTCTGATGAAGCTCATCTAGTTGCCCTGCCTGTAATAACTTATATACCAATTTCCAATCAGGATGAGTCTTTTTTGATTTTAAATCAAATGCTTGATATGCAGCTACCGTAGACATACCAAAAGGCGGTTTCACCAAAACAAGCCAGATTCCCTTCAAAGGAGAAAGGGGTTGAAGCTCTTCTCCTATACCGCGAGCTACAGCTGTTCCGCCTGATATACAAAAAGGAACGTCTGCTCCCAATTTGGTGCCCAATTCAATCAAATCTGATTTAGAAAGACCAAGTTGCCATAATTCATTCAAGCCTACCAATACAGCGGCAGCATCTGTGCTACCCCCGGCCAACCCTGCTTCCGTAGGTATATTTTTTACTATTTCTATTTCGAGCTCAGTAGATATTTCAAAGCAGCTTATAATCAACCTTGCTGCTTTAACTGCCAGATTGCTTTCATCCAAGGGCATTTTATCAGAATTTCCTCTTATATATATTTCAGGGTTCATAGGGCTCCTAGGGTTATAATGGCACTCTTGGTTTGTATAGCTTTTATCAAGGCTATCCCTCAGAACGACTTCATCCCATAAATCAATGGACTGCATAAGCATCTCCACCAGGTGATATCCGTCAGGCCGCTTTCCTATTACATCCAGAGTCCAATTGATCTTTCCAGGTGCTTTAAGTTTGATTTCTGCCATAATGCCTCCCATTTGGACTCTATGATTGTCCGTTTCAAAGTGATAGCTGTATTATACAACAGAAATATAAAAAAAGGAAAGCCACAATCGCCTTGTAGCCTTCCCGATCCCCATAAGATCCATTACATCGTTCTAGATGACAACTAGGAAACAGAGGACTCTAATTTCTTATATATTAACAGACGAGTCCCTACTTCAAGATTCTCATCTTCCAAGGAATTGTATTTTAATATTCCAGCAATGGTCGTATTGTATTTCTTAGCAACGGACCACAAAATATCTCCCGGCTGAACATAATAGATATAAATTCCTTCTTCCTTGGCAGCTGCTTTATCAACTTCCTCTGCTCCAATTATAACTTCCTTAATTACGGGCTGGTAAATACCAGATTTGCAAAGGAGGGTAATCTTAAGCTCTGCCTCATCCTGAGCTAGCAAAGTATGGTTTATATTTTCCACTAACACATCACTCTTACTATCCATACCTTGTTGTACACCATCTACCTCAAGGCTATGTCTGAAGGGAAAATCCTCTCTAAAGCTTCCCAATGGAACAGTGTTGTCGTTGGTTTGGTAAATAACCTGCACAGTAAGAATTCCCTCTAGGCTTACCAATCCTTCCTCAATTCTCTCGTCAGTAATGGAAGGTTTAGCATCTACATAAAGGATTTTTCTGGCCTTAGGAACTCCCTCGGGAAAGGTTACGCTTTCCTTCAAAACAGTTTGCCCTTGGCTTTCTCCCATAAACTGTGTAAGATGAACTTTTCTTTTCTTTAATGACATTGCAAGAGCTGGGCTGTATGCATCAACTAGAATCTCACCTTCCTGGGCTTCGAATATTTTTGCGTCCATGCCCAGAACCATCTCTGTATCGATAATACGTAGCTCATTGTTGATATTTTCTCTAAGATCAGTATAAAACTCCGTAACCACAACGTCTGCCTGACACTCCATACCCTGGTAGGCACCTGGAATTTCTACTACATGACTGAAGGGAATACTATGAGACAGATATTGTATGGGTTCATCTTCATCTTCACAAAGATACAACAAATTTAAGTTTACGTCTCCATGTACAACTACCTTGTTATCAGCTGCCTTCTTTTCATTTATTCTGACCTTGGCATCTTTTCTTAGAATTTTTAGAACAGAAGGCATGGCGTCAGTTAGCTCCAAGTCCTCCCGCACCATGGTCTGGGAATGCCCGACACCGGCAGTAGCTGATACACGAATGTTATCACGTAATGCCTCAACATCATCCAATTGGGAAAAATCTGTTACTGCCTCCAACTCCATAACCTCACTGACCTGTCCGTAAAGATTCAGCACAGACTTTACATTAATTTTTCTGCCTGATGCTAGCTCAAAATCGATATGCTCCACATTTAGCTTTAATTGAGACACCATCTTCGGCTTTGCACCTGGCAATTCAAGATACTGTGTAAATCCAATATCAGCATCCATGGAATCAATTACTGCATCATCTTCAGGAACATATAGGACATCGTATCTCAAAATGCCTTCTACCATTACTTTATCCTGAAGGACTTCGCGGCTGGAAATAACCACCTCTGCATTGATATCTAGTATTTTGGCTACCGGTGCTTTGGTCTCCGGTACATTGATTTCACCTTCTACCAACGCCTGGGATGTCTCTTCACCGACCACCTGATCCAGTTTCAGTAGATCCCTTCTACATTCTATTGTCAATGTTGTTCCCCTCCCTAGCATTTAAACTTTCATAATATATCTTATAAGGGGATTGGCTAAAATATGAATAAAAAAAAGAAGGCAGGCCTTCTTTTTTAAAAGTTTTTTCGTTTTTTCTTTAACCAGTGCTAATTCTCTGGTTGTTGCTACATTTTACCAGCTCCACATTGGATGTGAGGACATCACAATAGGTGTAGGCAATAGTCTGAACAGATTTTGTATCAATATCTACTTGTACGGTAAATAGGTTAAGATAGGTATCACAAATGACACCTTCCTTAATATAGGACTTCTTTCTTCCTCGGTTGGCTTTTAACCTTATCTTTTGCCCCACATTAGATTCCAAAACCCTTTTGACCCTTGCCAAAGCTTCTGCATCAATCACGGCATCACATCCCATTTCATATTCGAAGCTAGTGTTTCCGTGACTGCTACAAATTATTCCTCGTCTTCCGTATCTAGGTCTTCATCATCTTCGACTTCTTCAGCTTCTTCTTCCAAATCAATCTCTATCATACCCTGATTTTCGTCTTCAACAAAAGTTTCTTCTTCGTCACCTTCTGAAGCTTTGTCCCAGTCTGTTTCCTTATCCTTGGCAGGTACAACTTCATCTTTGTTTTGCTCCAACATGCACGCATAGCACATCTCTTCGCCCGACTTTATGATTTGATCCCCACATTCAGGACAAATATCATACTCTTCCTCTTCTTCATCACTTCTCCGAATTGCCTTTCCCACTTCTTCCAGACAAATCGTACAAAGTAAATCTGCATCCTTTATATAATTAAGACTGCAGCGTGGACATTTTTTATAAGCCATGTTTTACCTCCAAGAAATAGATACTTGATTGCTTTACAGATAATTAGTACATATTATATACCCAAAGTCTTAAGAAAAAACCACTATATCATACATTATTTCTGAGCTTTCAAAAGCATTGGATTGTATTCTACGTAAATCTATAAATTCCTTCTTTATTTTTAATAAATATCTATTCTGTTAACCAAAATTGATATTGGGATAGCACCTCTTCCGCCTTTCGCTGCTCATTGTTCTCGCAAAGCAAGTTTAAACTGCTTTCAGCTGCATTGTAGGATAAGCCCACCCAGGACCCGTCTTCGAAGCACAACTTCTTGTCCTCTCCTTCTTCTAACACTTGCACCAGTTTTCCGGACAAGCTTTCTGATTTGGTTAGCAAAGCTTTCTGCTTCTTGTCCCACATGCTAGAATCCAAGTGGAGGATTTTTTGATCTGCTACATGTCCCCCAGTCAATCCCTCCATTCTTTCAGTATATTTTTGCCAGTCCATATTGTCCCTGCTTAATGCCTGTGCCAACAAAAGGCTTTGCAGTATACCGTCTCGGTCTGGAATAAACGGACTGAAAATTACACCATTACGATCCCAAATAATAGCTCGATCCCAATTTTTATTATTCTCATGAAGCTGATGGAGGGGATAAGTTTTTATATCGTATCCGCTTAGCAGGTCATTAACCCGACTTGGTGTAAAAATCTCCGTGTAGATATCATATTCTTGACCCTTGGCTTGAATCCATTCATCTAGTAGAAGAGTTGAAACCTCTATATTGGATAATATCTTTCCATCTGGTGAGACAATACCTAGGGCACTACCATCGCCATTAAAAAAGAATCCCATATTCCCTCTTTTTTGTGCCACCAATCTGGAAACTGGATGCATGTTTCGATTATTGGGGGAAGGTACGCAGTCCATAAAACCTGGATTAGGCTTTGTACGGATATGAATTCCATTGATTGACCATTTCTTCATCATATCCTGAAAATAAGTACCTACACTTCCAAAAAAGCTATCGCTGGCAATAAGAGGATTTCTATTGCATAGAGCGTTAATATCTATAAATTTTTCAACTTTTTCTATATATTCCGGAAAAACATCAATATAATTAAGCAAATGCTTAGTATCCTCTGAGCTTCTAGGGTATCTCCTATAAAGATACTGAAAGAGAGTCTCCATCCAAGGATGGTTGACAGGTTTGCCTGGTGGAAGTCGGAAGCTTAATCCCGAATATCTAGCAGGACGGCTTTCACCAGTTACCATTATTCCCAAATCAGCATGATACATCTCTACAGACATACTTAGAAAAGCAGTAGGTACCGGCTTTTTATGCAAGAATACTTGGATTCGGTTGGCGGTCAATACACGCTGAATGGACCATGCATACTCTCTGGATAGAAAGCGGGTATCATAGCCCAATACCACCATTCCTGGATGGGTTGTATCATTAAGGTAGTCTGCTACAGCTTGTGCAACAATATTGACTGTTTCAAAGCCTATCTCATCACTGATTATGCCAAACCATCCGCTTTCACCGAATGTAATCAATACCGTCACCTCCCTCTCTTCATTGTATGCATAACAAGAGATGGTTGTGTAAACATGAACCGCTGCGTAATATGGCATAAGAAACTTATGGATTTCACGCTCATTTTCTTATATCCACAGACTGTAAATAGAGTTATCCACAATACCCACAGGGTTATCCCCAAAAGCATGACATCAATAGGATTTCGCTCTTGTGGAAAAAATTCAACTTTTCCACAGAAAACACAGTGCTATGTTAATATATATAAAAGTATATGAAAATTTATGTAAAGAGTAATACATTAGAAGTTAATTTATTGTTTTTTAAGGAAAGGATGGTATACTATATTAAAGCAAATACAGATGGGGGGAGAATTATAATGCAATATCGCAAATTTGATAAACTGGGAATCGAATGCTCTATCTTCGGCATCGGAACCATGCGTTTGCCCCTTCAAAAAAACCACGAAGGAGCAGACAATTCCGAATATATCGAGGAAAAGGAAGCAATTAGAATGATTCGCCAGGGTATAGACAATGGTGTGAACTATATTGACACAGCTTATGGATATCATGGTGGAAATAGTGAAGCGCTAGTTGGCAAGGCACTAAAAGACGGTTACAGGGAAAAGGTAAAAATAGCAACCAAGCTACCGCCTTGGCATGTTAAAGTCTATAAGGATTTCGATCGGCTTCTTAATGAGCAGTTGGAAAGGCTTCAAGTGGAATATATTGACTTTTATTTACTTCACGCTCTAAGTAAGGACTCCTGGGTAAAATTAAGAGACTTAGGCATATTGGAATGGCTGGATAAAACTATAGCTTCTGGCCGCATTCGTTACCCTGGATTTTCATTTCATGATGAGCTACCTGTATTCAAAGAAATAATAGACTCATATGACTGGAAGATGTGTCAAATCCAGTTCAACATCTTAGATGAATATGAGCAGGCTGGTATAGAAGGGCTGAGATATGCTGGTTCAAAGGGTATCCCTGTAGTGATAATGGAGCCTTTACGTGGTGGAAAACTAGCAAATGTTTCACCAGATATCCAGGAGCTTTGGGACCAGTCAGATGAAAAACGTTCTCCTGTGGAATGGGCTTTCCGTTGGCTTTATAACTTCCCCGAGGTAGCAGTCATCCTGAGTGGTGTTAGTACCATGGAACAGCTTGAAGACAATATCCAAATTTTCCAAGATGCTAAGCCAAACTGCATGAGCCAAGATGAGTTGGAGCTTGTAAGTAAGGTAAAGGCACTTTATGACGCTAAAACAAAAATTGGCTGTACTGCTTGTGAATATTGCCTGCCTTGTGCTTTCGGTGTTTCCATACCAAGAATTTTTGGGATTTGGAACGACGCATCTATGTTCGGCATAAATGATGAGCATTACCAACAATACAAAAGGCTTATTGAAGAGGAAAAGGATGCTCAGCAATGCACCGAATGCGGTAATTGTGAAAGCTTATGCCCTCAGCATCTTGAGATTATCGATAAGCTTAAAGAAGCAGACAAAGCTCTACGGATTTAGAAAATATCAATAATATTTCTTGCTTAAGTGAAATGCTAAAAGCTGGTGCAATAAGTATCATATTTATTATTGCACCAGCTTTTTTAGTTATTTCGAAATAGCAAATTAATTACACGATAATATAGGCTATTCATTCACAAGTATTACTCCACTAATAGGTTCCAATGTAATGGTTAATAGGCCATTATGAAGTTGATTGCTAAGCCCATCTGGTTCAAGTAAATTAATGAGATTCTGGAGAGGGTAATGCGACAACTCAATAGTAAGCTTATGGGCTTTTCTGTCACGATTCACAATAACCAGCAAAATATCATTCTCTGATTCCTCACCAAATACATCCCTGTTGTTTTCAATAATTCTGATATAAGCAAACAGACCTTCCACATAGGCTATGGGAATATACTCTCCATTTCGTAGTGCATTCCTCTGACTTCTTAGCCTTATTAGTTTTTGATACCACTTAATCATGTAAGGGTCTTCCTTGCCCCAAGGATAGGTTCTCCTGTTATGAGGGTCACTATAGCCTTCCATTCCTGCCTCATCACCATAATATATGGCTGGGACTCCAGGAAGGGTCATTTGCATAATTACCGCGAGCCTTTGTCTGTTATCTGCCAGCTTTTTTTCTTCCTCTGTCATTCGATATGCTGCTTGATCTCCTGGGGTAAGTCCGCTCTCAGCTGGGATAGGGGCTTCACCAAGAACAGTACGTATCCTGGTTACATCATGGGTGCCCACCAGATTCATCGCACCAAAAAACGCCTCCTTAGGGTAATTCTCATACATTGTAAGAGAGCCTTTCATCAAAGCTTCACCATTCAAATTACCTAATAGAAAATTCAACAGCATGCTTCTAAAAGGATAATTCATCACAACATCTAGTTCTTCTCCCAATAAATATTCCCTAACAGAGCCATAACTTACTTTATTACTGGCATCCTCCCATACCTCACCTATGATAACTGCTTCTGGGTTAATCTCCTTTACTGCCTTTCTTAATTCCCTAATAAATTTGTCAGGGAGCTCATCTGCCACATCCAGTCTCCATCCACTGGCTCCATTTCTTAACCAATGTTTGATAACACTGTCCTTATTTTGGATGATAAAGTCCATGTAAGATAGTTCCATTTCATTTACATTAGGCAAGGTCCTCACGCCCCACCAGCAGTCATATTCATCGGGATAATTTAGAAAACGATACCAGGGATAATAACGTGAATCCTTGCTTTGCCAGGCACCGATACTGGGATAATTCCCATTTTTATTAAAATAGATGCTGTCGCTGCCAGTGTGGCTGAATACGCCATCCAAAATAACAGCCATTCCATTTTCCTCAGCTCGATTGCATAAGGCTTTGAAAGTTTCACTGTCACCTAACATAGGATCGATATCCAAATAGTCTCCTGTATCATATCTGTGATTTGAAAAGGATTTGAATATAGGATTCAGATAAATAATCGTAATACCCAGATCCTTTAAATAGTCAAGCTTCTCAATGATACCCTGTAAATTACCACCAAAAAAATCATTATTAAGGATTTTACCTGTTTCAGGATCTGGCATGTAATTAGGCAAGTCATCCCAATTATCATGGAAAATGATCTCTTTATTAAGATTGTCATCCATAATAAGAGTATCTGTTTTATTGTCTTCTCCCTTACGGAATCTGTCAGGGAAAATCTGATACATAACCCCTTCACGATACCATTTAGGTACATAGAAATCCGCCTTGTATATAGTAATCTGATAGGAGTGACGTGGTTTTTTACTCAAACATCCTATACCGCCATATAAATTGTCAGGTCGACTGTAATAATACAAGGCACCTTCATATTGAATTCTAAAATAATACCATAAAAGCTGATGGTGTTCCGGTGTAAATACAGCCTCATAAAACCTGTCCCCATTATCCAGGTTTTCCTTTACCATTTTCATTGGTATAACTTTTTCCCCAATATCTCTTTTCCAAAATCTAAGTACCACATCATTAGCCGGCTTATTAGATTGTATGAGAATCCTTATCACAATTTTCTGGCCAGCTGGTACTGCGCCAAAGGGACTTCGATAATTAATATCCTGTGAATTATGATATACATGAAGTTTATGCTCACTCATATGATTATTGGTTCTCCTGTTTATCTATGTCTTTTTCCATCAGCTGCCTATATATAAGTATATAGTCATTTACCCGTTGTTGCCATGAAGAATTAAGCCTCATACAATTATCCACATAAGACGTCCAATTAGGAGTATGATAGGTTTCGATTGCTTTTTCCAAGGCTGAGATTAAGCCCTTATCGCTCCATTCATCCAAATAAAAGCCAGTACGTCTTTCACTTTTTTCATTTCCGGATGCATATCCTATATCCAGCACAGTGTCTCGCAGTCCACCAACTGGATTAACCACTGGCACTGCTCCATACCTCATGGCATATAGTTGCCCAATTCCACAAGGCTCATATTGGGATGGCATCAAATAGATATCGCTAGCACCATAGATCCTTCTTGCTAGGTCGTAAGAGTATTCTGAAAGATAAACCACGTTTTCTGGGTATTCAGATCCAAGGCTGGACAACAAGCCCTCGTAATATAAGTTTCCAGAACCCATTATTATGAGTTGGAAGTCATTCCAATTCATTTTTTGGAAAGCCTTAATAACTAAGTCTATTCCCTTCTCCGATTTCAGTCGGCTTATCATTGAGATTAAAGGTATATCCCTATCTGGTAGATTTAATTCTTGCCGTAAAGCACTACGGTTCTTTTTCTTGTTAAATTTCCAGTTTTTCTGATGGTAAGGGTGAGGCTGAACTCCATCCTCCTTGGGACCATAACTTATACAATCGATGCCATTCAATATTCCAGTTATTTTGTCTTGTCTTTGCTGCAAATAAGCTTGCATCTGGTTTCCATTGCCAGCCTGCTGTATTTCCCTGCTATAAGTTGGACTGACAGTAGTTAATGTGTCCGAATATAGAATGCCTGCTTTCATAAAGCTTAACCAGTCCGGCCATCCCAAGGGTAACAGCTCTCTTTCGGATAGTACTCCATTTAAGAAAGAAGGTGGAATAAAACCATCATAGGAAATATTATGAATTGTAAACACTGTTTTGATTTCAGGTAATTCTTTTTTTAACAACAAGGCTAAAAAAGCTGTATGCCAGTCATTTAGATGTATAATATTAGGTTTCCAGGTAGAAAGCTTTAGCATCTCAACTACTGCTTTACAAAAGAAAAAGAAACGAAAACCATCATCCTCCTGGCTGTATATGCTGTCTCGATAAAAGTATTGATGATTACTTATGAGCCAGGTAGGAACCTCCTTGTTGTCTGGATCGGATTTTAAGATGCAGGTTTCAAAATTTTTATCCTCAACTGGAACAGGAAAGTCCTTTAAATATCTTGTTCTACCCTTGTATTCCTTATATAGGGGCATTACCCTGCGTACCTCAACGTCACTATTAAAAAGGGCTTGGGGTAAGGCATAGCTTACCTCGCCAAGACCTCCAACTTGTGCGTATGGTGCTGATTCAGCAGTAACAAACAGGACTTTTAGCTTCTTTTTCAAAAAATCACCTTTTAGAATATAGTTACAGGCAATTGGCCTGTCATTGTGAACCTAGTGAAGAATTATAGGTGCCAGATCTTTTTATTATAATCCATTATACTTCGATCACTTGAGAAATAACCAGAATTAGCTACATTGACGACAGCTTTCTGGTACCAGCTTTTCTTATCCCTATATACTTTCTGGGCCTTTTCGTGGGTTAGACTGTAGGATTCAAAATCCGCAAGTACCATATATGGGTCAGCCATTCCCCCATCTCCATATAACAAGGATTGGAACAGCTCGGCAAACATACCTGTGTTTTCCGAATGTAGGAAACCATTAACCAGCTGATCTATTACCTTTCTAAGCTGTAGATTCTCTTCATAAAAGCTTCTAGGCTGATAGGTATCTGCCTTATAATAATTTGACACCTCTTCTGCATTCAAGCCGAAGATAAAGATATTATCTTCTCCCACTGCCTTCTTTATTTCAACATTAGCACCATCTAATGTCCCTATAGTTAGGGCGCCATTCATCATAAACTTCATATTACCGGTTCCTGATGCTTCCTTTCCCGCGGTGGAAATCTGCTCGCTTAAATCTGCTGCAGGCATAATCCTTTCAGCCAAGGATACGCGATAATTTTCAACAAATACGACTTTTATGATTTCTGATACCCTTTTATTCTCGCTGATTTTTTCCGCTACAGTATTAATCAGCTTAATAATCAACTTAGCTCTGTGATACCCTGGAGATGCCTTCGCTCCAAAAATAAATGTTCGCGGATGAATGTCAGCATTAGGGTTATCTACCAACTGGTTGCACAAATACATAACATGAAGAATATTTAAAAGCTGTCGCTTGTATTCATGAAGACGTTTCACCTGAACATCAAAAATTGAGTTTGTGTCCAGATCAATTCCATTTTCCTTTTTGACGTACTCGGCTAGAATTTTCTTGTTTTTGATTTTTATTTCTTCAAAAGAACTCAAAAAAGCAGGATCTTTCTTATAGGGTTCCAGCTCTTCAAGAAACCAGGGTTTTTTAATCCAATCACTTCCTATAGTTTCGCTAATAAGCTTGGCCAGCCCTGGGTTTGAATTTAACAGCCAGCGCCTTTGGGTGATACCATTGGTAACGTTGGTAAACTTATAGGGTTCAAGCTTGTAATAATCTTGAAATACCTCGTTCTTCAGAATCTGAGTATGGAGAGGTGCCACACCATTTACCATATGACTTCCTGCAATGCAAAGAGGCGCCATCCGAATTTCATCATAGGCGATTATAGCCATATCGGAAATTTTCTTCCATTGACCAGGGTAGTGCTTCCAAAGCATCCGACAATAGCGCTCATTGATTTCCTGAATAATCATGTGTATCCTGGGAAGTAAATCTCTAAACAGGGACTCTGGCCATCGTTCTAAGGCTTCACTCAAAGTGGTATGGTTGGTATATGCAAAGGTTCTAACTGTAATCTCCCATGCTGTTTCCCATTCCATACCTTCTTCATCCAATAGGATTCTCATCATCTCAGGTATGGCCAATGCTGGATGGGTATCATTTATTTGTATAGCTGCTCGCTCAGGCAAGCTGGCTAAATGTCCATAGTTTTTCTTGTCGTTTCCAATAATACATTGCATGGTGGCAGAAACAAAGAAATAATGCTGTTTTAGCCTAAGAGCCTTTCCTTCATAGTGGTTATCCTCAGGATAAAGCACCTTGGATATAACCTCAGCCAGTTCTTTTTCCTCCGATGCTCTGATATAGTCACCGCGGCTAAACCAGCTCATGTCCAGATACTTAGGTGATTTAGCGCTCCACAGCCTTAAAGTGTTTACCCTGTCAGAATCGTAGCCTATAATAGGAGTGTCATAAGGAACAGCAATTACCGTAATACAGTCTTCCTGTCGATACATAGGGCGACCTTCTTTCCAGTCTACCACTACCTTACCTTGAAATTGGACCTCCTTTTGCTCTTCCGGCCTGGGAAGCTCCCATACATTTCCATCTTCCAACCAGATGTCGGGCATTTCTATTTGATACCCATCTACTATTTTCTGTTTGAACAGACCATACTCATATCGGAGTCCCATACCCTGTCCAGGCAGATTCATAGTAGCAAGAGAGTCTAAAAAACATGCAGCAAGACGGCCCAGACCACCATTGCCAAGTCCTGCATCAGGCTCAACCTCTCTAATTTCATCAGGATTTACGCCAATCTCTTCAAAAACCTCGCGATAGATATCCAACCTTAATGAGTTGATTAAATTGTCCCTAAGGGCACGGCCCATTAAGAACTCTATTGATAAATAAAAGAGTTGTTTTTCTCCATTCTGTTCCAGTTCCTTTTGAGATCTTTGCCATTTATCCATGATTTCATCTCTAAGGGTCATGGCGCAAGCTTTATAAAGCTGATTTTTAGTAGCGTCTTCTATGGATCTCCCAAAATGGCTTTTCAGGGTATCCACAACTTCACCTTTTAATCTAGCCTTTTCCTTATCATATTGAGTCATAAAGTTATTTTCCTTTCAAAGTAGAGTACAGGTCTATATATTTCCCTGCAGAATACTGCCAGCTATAATCTCCTACAATGGCTGTCTCCTGTAGTTTTGACCAAATGTCTTTGTATTTATAAACCTGTAACGCTCTTTTAATCGTAAATAACATATCATGAGCATTATAGTTGGCAAACGAGAACCCATTTCCTTCACCGGTTTTCTCGTTATATGATAGAACTGTATCCTTTAAACCTCCAGTCTCTCGCACTATGGGAAGAGTGCCGTAGCGGAGACTGATTAGTTGTCCCAAACCGCAAGGTTCAAATAGGGAGGGCATGAGAAACAGGTCGGATGCTGCATAGATTTTATGGGCTAGTCCATTATCAAATCGAATATTAGCGGATACTTTGCCGGGATAACGGTAAGCCGCATCTTGGAACATCCTTTCATATCTGTTATCTCCAGTGCCTAAAATATATAACTGCAACTCTTCACCCATAATATCATCCAGAATACAGGCAATCAGATCCAAACCCTTTTGATCCACCAACCTGGAAATGAGCCCGATTGCTGGTATATCTCCATTGACAGGCATATTCAGCTCCTCTTGAAGAGCAAGTTTATTTTTTGGCTTGTCCTCCAGAGTCTTCTGATTATAGTTTTGGAAAATGAAGGAATCTGTTTGGGGGTTGTATTCATCATAATCAATTCCATTAACTATGCCATGGAGACTATGACGGCGAGACCTAAGAAGTCCATCCATGCCCTCGCCATAAAATGGATTCTGTATCTCCTTGGCATAACTGTTGCTAACGGTGTTAAGGATATGAGAATAAGTCAAGCCTCCTTTTAGAAAGCTGGCACTTCCATAGAACTCAAGCTTATCGGAAGTAAAATACTCTTCTCCTAATCCAAAGAGATCTCGAAAAACGGGAATGCTGAATTCACCTTGATAACGCAAATTGTGAATAGTGAACAAAGTTGCTATATTCTCATATATGTATCGATTTCTATATTGTGCTTCCAACAAAACTGGAATCATGCCAGTTTGCCAATCGTTACAATGCAAGATATCCGGTGTAAAGTCAAGATGGGGAATAGCTTCCAAAACAGCACGACAGAAGAAGGCGAAGCGTTCTGCCTCATCATCAAATCCATATATACCGTCTCTTTTAAAATAATACTCATTGTCAATAAAGTAATAGGTTACCCCGTTGTATTCAGTCTGTTCTATTCCACAAAACTGATTCTTCCAACTAACCCTAACATAAATGGTTTC
>LFRM01373610.1_pt1 | contig 58257 bp, 59 predicted proteins | sample 618341 | NCBI WGS metagenome assembly LFRM01 (sample SAMN03654438, study PRJNA283298) | anaerobic digester metagenome | isolation source: pool of bioreactors CSTR01a, CSTR02a, and CSTR03a thermophilic anaerobic... | place: Denmark: Kgs. Lyngby | collected 2014-05-21 | reverse complement strand
TTGGGCCTATAAGTCATGTTGTATCGGACACGCAGGAGCAACGGTAACACTTACTGCACATACTCTTGATGGAGTTTATCATCCTGATCCTAATGACCCCCAAAAAGAAGAACGAGTTATAGATAAGTATTTAAAAAGTGATTGGGAATGGGAGTATGAATGGTGGAAACATTTGGCAACATATAATATAGAGGAACAATATCCGGGTGTTAGAACAAAAGCCTCTAAGAACACCCCTCCGCCGACAAATCTTCCCCCTGGTTGGCCTGTGGATCGGTGGGGTTATCCACCTAGCTGGCCGCCGCCGATGGGCTGGAAACCGGAGAATTGGCCGATGGGGTTACCTTTTGTGTGGCAGAATTGGCAAATGTATCTCTAAAGGATACTTGTTTAAAAACAAAGAGAAAGGAGCAGATTGATGAAAGCGTTGATGCGGATTTTTTCTCTGGGCGTTGTTTTGGCTTCCTTCTTTAGTCTGAATATTTGTACTTACGCCACTGAAACAGAAGAAATAACAAACATATCAACAGGTCTACTGGAAATTAAAGCTAATGTTCCGTCTGATTTTTCCTATCCATTATTAATTCAATTAATCCATGAGAGTAAAACAAAATCTTTCCTTTCTTTACCTTCAAACGATGGTTACCAGCTAACAGAGGAGTTACCATCCGGAGAATATGTTGTGCTTATTGGGGGAGGTTATGATGAGAATGGAAGCTATGGCCTTCCGCCAGATTATGTGATAAAGCATCCTACAGTTTTGGTGGTGGTCGGCAATAGAACCAATACCTTAGAATTTAGCGTCAATTTAAAAAGTGATGTAGAGGAAGCAAATAATCCGGAGAGTATTAGCGAACAAGTTACTTCTGAACAGAATGAGGAAGAAACCGGTCAAAAGACAGAAGATGCACAGCAAAACGCCAGTGAAGTCAAGCAAGCTAAAGAACCGATAGAGGAAGTAGGGAAAGTACAAACAGCAGATGAATCTCTAGAAAATGCAGAGGAGAAACAAAAACGGAATTATAGCAAGGAATTTATTAAAAAGAATTTTTTCTCTCTGCTCCTCTTAATTGTTTTATGTATAGTCATAATATACATAAAAGTTAAAAATGAGATTTAAAAAGAATCAAAGGCATAATTTTCTAAGCATAAGGGGTGATTTAAGCAAGGAGGAAGTAACTTGTGGATAATAGTAACAATTGGCTGATTCGGCTAAAAGAAAAAATTTTAACGGGATTAAAAAGATGTTTAAGTTTTACATCTGGGTCAAGACAAACAACAGATGATATTATTAATTATTATGAGTCGCTTGGTCTTAAAAAGATTATGGAAGAGGTTCATGATGATAGCTACTATCAAAAGCAGTTAAATATTACAAGAATGCCCACAGAAAAGACGTTAGATAATATTCAGGCAAGAGAATGGTATTTATACTATTTGGCCAAAATACCGGAAGCTATAGATAAGTCTCTTCCGCTAGAGGCACAAGCATTGCAGGCTTATCAATTAAGAAAGTGGATTCGTAAAAAAACACGAGATTTAATGGCAGAACGGGAATTGGCACATCAGTTGGAACTTAATCATCCTAATTTAACTTGGTCGCAAATGAAAGAACGTCAAATCAGCAAAGGGTTACTTGATGAAGAACTTATAGCTGAAAGAATTATTTCTAGAGCAGCTGGTTCTAATAAGGCAGTTAATGAGCTATTAGGGGTAAAACTTATTGAAAAAGAGATCGATCCTCTTTGGTCAAGATTAATTAAGACACCGACCAGAATCGACCAGGAATTTGAGGAAAAAATTTTGAATAATGACAAGATTCATTTAAACGAATTTTTAAAAAAAGCCAAGGAGAATAATCTTGAAGACAATAAAAATCGTTATAAAGTTAATTTGAAAAAGCAAAAATCAGAAAAAAATGTGCAAAAGGTTCCATTTAGTATTAGCCGTAATATTTGATTACGGCTAATTTTTTGTTATAGAATCTAAGCATTGCGGGAAGTTTAGAAAGAGTATAGTTAGATTAAGGATGGGATTTATGCAATTATATCAAAAGCAAATGTTGCTTGGTGTTTTTTTATTATTTCTTGTTGTTTTTCTAGGGTTAAGTGTAGTCTCAATAAACATGGAGAAAATTACTTTGCGAGATGGACAAGATTTTATTTTTTTTACTACTATGGTTGAAGGGGATTGTGAATTATGGGAATTTCGTTTTTTGGGTAAGTCCTTAGTGTTTAATAAAGATTCTGCCTTTTCTCATGTGCAAAGGATAAGAACACAAATTGTTCAGTATATAGAGGGATGTTTATTATGGTTAAAGAATAGACAAGAAGTTTGAAATTCTATAAAATAATGTAGCGTAAGGATAAGATGAGAAGGTGGAATAATGTCAGCTACAGGTACAAAAGTGGCTAAAGCAGCGGGTATATTGATGGTTGCCATGATTGCTTCCCGTATCCTTGGATATGTAAGGGATATGGTGATCTATGCTTATTTTGGACAGAATAATTTGACTGATGCTTATAATGCGGCTTTTTCCATCCCTGATTTTTTATATTATTTGCTGGTTGGCGGAGCCTTGAGCTCGGCCTTTATCCCTGTTTTTGCAAGTTATATCGCTACAAACAAAGAAGAAGAGGGTTGGCGTGTCGCTAGTACAATTTTTAATCTTGTGCTTATTATGATGCTGATCGGTATTACTTTAGGCATTGTTTTTGCACCTGCTTTGATTAAACTATTGGTACCTGGTTTTACCCCGGAGAATATTCAATTAACTGTAAAGATGACGAGAATCATGTTTTTGCAAACCTTTTTTATGGCGTTGAATGGTATTTCTATGGGGATTCTCAATTCTTATCAGCATTTTTTAGCCCCCGCGGTCGGGTCAGTTTTGTATAATTTAGGCATTATTGTTTTAGGGCTTTTTTTCTCTCATTTTCTAGAGATGGGGATAGTAGGTTTTGCTTTGGGTGTAGTAATAGGTGCTGCCTTGAATTTTGCTGTCCAACTTCCTGCACTATTAAAAATTGGTTTAAAATATAAATTTGTTATTGATTTAAAGCATCCTGGAGTAAGAAAGATAGGCGCTTTGATTTTACCTGTCTTAATCGGTTTATCAGTAACCCATTTAAACCTGTTTGTTAATCAGAACTTAGGTTCAAATTTACCGAGTGGTATGATTTCTGCTTTGCGGGTGGCGCAACGTATTATGCAGTTGCCGATTGGAGTTTTTGCTATCGCCATAGCCGTGGCCGTTTTTCCCACCTTAACAGGACAAGCTGCCCGTGAAGAAAAGGAACAGTTTAAAAAGACAATGTCTTTAGGGATTCGTACGATTTTCTTTATTACCATTCCTTCAGCTATAGGTTTGATTGCTTTACGTGTTCCCATTGTTAGACTCCTTTTTGAACAGGGACTTTTTACTCCAGAAGATACAAATGCTACCGCTTATGCTTTGCTTTTTTATTGTTTTGGTCTATTTGCTTATGCTGCGCTGCAATTATTAAATAGGGTTTTTTATGCTTTACAGGATACGATTACACCGGTAACCATAGGAATTTTTACCATTATGCTTAATATAGCCTTAAATCTTCTTTTGATTAAACCAATGGCCCATGGGGGGCTAGCGTTAGCGTATTCTTTAGCGGGGATAATAAATATGTTATTGCTTCTCTATATTTTCAGGAAAAAAGTAGGATCTATTGATGGTCGAAGAATGGTACATTCATTTGTTCTCACTTTGGGAATCTCGTCTCTTATGGGCATAGTAGCTTATCAAACAGCGAATTTAATGGAATTAGTAATATCGGTTAATACAAAATTAGGTCAGCTCTTGCAGGTGGGGGTTAGTATTACCATAGGTGTGTTAGTTTTTGGTTTTCTGGCTATTTTTCTGAAGATGGAGGAAGGAGAAATGGTGAAAAAGATTCTGTTACGCCGATTTAGGAAAGCACCCCATTCTTAAGAAGAATCTGTTATACTAGATTTTAATGGATTTTTTGTAAAGACTAAAACTTGAAGAAAAATGAGGAGAGAAATATGGATCAAAAATACATCCGTAACTTTTGTATAATCGCGCATATCGATCATGGGAAGTCTACCTTAGCTGATCGGATTTTAGAATATACAGGGACTTTAACTGCTCGCGAGATGACAGAGCAGGTCTTGGATAAGATGGATTTGGAAAAAGAACGGGGAATTACGATTAAGCTGAAAGCTGTAAGGATGAATTATACAGCTGATGATGGACAGGAATATTTGTTTAATCTGATTGATACCCCCGGTCATGTTGATTTTACTTATGAGGTTTCTCGAAGCTTAGCTGCTTGTGAAGGGGCTATTTTGGTAGTAGATGCGGCACAGGGGATAGAAGCCCAGACCTTGGCTAATATTTATATGGCGTTGGAGCATGATTTAGAGATTATTCCGGTAATCAATAAGATTGATTTACCTAGTGCTGAACCGGAAAGAATAAAGAAAGAAATTGAAGAAGTGATTGGGCTGGATTGTAGTGAAGCTATCTTGGCTTCGGCTAAGGAAGGAATTGGAATTAAAGAGATTCTGGAGGCTATAGTAAATAAAATCCCGGCACCACAAGGTAATCCGGAAGCTCCTTTAAAAGCTTTAATTTTTGATTCTCATTTCGATTCCTATAGAGGGGCAATTCCTTATTTTCGGGTGATCGACGGTTCGTTAAAAAAAGGGATGAATATTAAGTTAATGTCTAACGGGAAAACATTTGAGGTTACTGAAGTCGGTGTATTTAATCCGGAAATGAAGAACGTGGAAGAACTTACAGCAGGCATGGTAGGTTTTTTGGCAGCATCCATTAAAAATGTCAAAGATACTCGGGTTGGAGATACTATAACGTGGAAAGAAAAACCGGCAGATCAGCCTCTGCCGGGTTATCGTAAAGCAACACCTATGGTTTACTGTGGTTTGTATCCTATTGATACCAGTGAATATGAGAATCTTCGTGATGCTTTGGAAAAATTGAAACTAAATGATGCCTCTTTAGAATATGAACCAGAGACATCTGTGGCCTTAGGTTTTGGCTTTCGTTGTGGTTTCTTAGGTTTGTTGCATTTGGAAATTATCAAAGAAAGACTGGAAAGAGAATATAATCTGGAACTTTTAATCACGGCACCTAGTGTTGTTTATAAAATCAAAAAAACTGATGGTACAACGGTTATGGTAGATAATCCGACAAAACTTCCCGCTGTTCAAGAAGTAGAGGAGATTGCCGAGCCGTATGTGCAGGCAACAATTATGGTCCCTTCAGAATTTGTCGGGCAAGTTATGGAACTGGTACAAGCTAAAAGAGGGATCTTTATCAATATGGCTTATCTTTCTGTTAATCGGGTAATGTTAAAGTATGATTTACCGTTAAGTGAAATTATTTATGATTTTTTTGATCAGTTGAAATCCAGAACCAAAGGTTATGCTTCCTTAGATTATGAGTTTGCAGATTATCGTGCTTCCAATTTGGTGAAATTGGATGTGCTCATTAATGGTGAACCTGTTGATGCTTTGTCTTTTATTGTGCACAAGGATCGCGCTTATTTTCAGGGCAGAGCTTTAGTACAAAAACTGCGCAGCCTTATTCCTCGTCAGTTGTTTGAAGTCCCTATTCAAGCGGCTATTGGCAATAAAGTGATTGCGCGTGAAACGGTAAAAGCATTACGAAAAAATGTTATTGATAAATGTTATGGCGGAGATATTACCAGGAAACGTAAACTTTTAGAAAAACAAAAGGAAGGTAAAAAACGCATGAAGCAGGTTGGAAGCGTAGAAATCCCTCAAGAAGCGTTTATGGCTGTATTAAGTTTAACAGAGGAATAGTGAGATCATGAAAACTGTTGGTATTTATGTGCATATTCCCTTTTGCTTGGCTAAATGTCATTATTGCGATTTTGTGTCGTATACCGGCAAGAGTGAGGCAGAAAAGGATGCTTATTTAACAGCTTTGCTTAAAGAAGGAGAAACTTATCAGAGACTATTAGCGGGTATAACAGGGAAAAGCTTGTATATTGGGGGAGGAACGCCCACTTGTCTGACAGGTGGGCAGTTTGTTACGCTTTTTTCTGCCCTGCATAATCTTTTTAAGTTACCCCGGGATATAGAAATAACTGTTGAAGGAAATCCGGGTACTTTAAATAAGGAAAAGTTATTATCCTTACAAAAGGTTGGGTGCAACCGGTTGTCTTTGGGAGTACAGAGTTTTTCACCCCATGAATTACAACTGCTTGGTCGTATACACTCTGTGCAGGATGTATATAATACTTATGAATTGGCAAGACAAGTAGGTTTTAAAAATATTAGTATAGATTTAATGTATGGTTTACCCGGACAGACTATAAAAGAGTGGCGGGTTAATCTTGAAAAAGCAACTGCAATGAAGCCTGAACACATCTCTCTATACCAGCTTAATATCGAAAAAGGCACGCCCTATGCTATGTTGGTGGAAAAGGGTCTTTTGGAGCGGTTTGATCAGGATGAAGCCTTTATTATGTATAATGAAGCCATCAATTATTTAGCAGCAAAGGGGTACCACCAGTACGAAATCAGTAATTTTGCCTTTCCCGGTAAGGAAGCTGTGCATAACAGTCTTTATTGGCGAAATGAAGAGTATTTAGGGTTAGGAGCCGGTGCTTGCGGCTATCTTCAGGGAGTTCGGTATACGAATGAAACTAATTTAGAGTTATATCAAAAGATTGTTCTTACGCAAGACCAATTACCTGTTGCGGAAAAGGAATTGATTGATCAGGAATTAGCCATGGCGGAGTCGATGTTTTTAGGGTTAAGGCTTCTGCAGGGGGTAAATAAATCTGAATTTTTGAAAAGGCACGGGGTCAGTATCGAAAACCGTTTTGCGGATGTCTTAAAAAAATTAAAGAAACAAGGATTGCTACAGGAAACACCAACGTTTGTAGCTTTAACTAAGAAGGGTATATTTGTTGCTAATAATGTTTTCCAAGAGTTTTTGTAAGCAGAGGTATATTGACAAAAAAAATACAAAATGGTATTTTAATAAGAAGAACTTAGCACTCAAAGGAGGTGAGTGCTAACAAAGGGGGCGGAAAGCATGAAAATGGATGAACGGAAGCAGCGAATACTACAAGCGCTCATCCTGGATTATATTGCTACCGGAGACCCGGTTGGTTCTCGTACTATTGCTAAAAAGTATAAATTAGGAGTAAGCTCTGCTACTATACGCAATGAGATGGCTGATTTAGAGGAAATGGGACTGATTGAACAGCCTCATACTTCCGCAGGCAGAATTCCTTCACAATTCGGTTATCGTTACTATGTGGATTGTTTAATGGAAAAAAAGCCTTTGTCTGAACAAGTAAAAAAGTATATACAGGATATTTTAAGTGATAAAATCAGTGAAATGGAAGCACTTATTCAGCTAAGTAGTAAGCTTTTGTCTCAACTAACCAATTATACGTCTTTGGTGATGGTTCCTTCTTTGGGAAAAAACAAATTAACTCATATTCAACTTTTGCCTTTAGATAATAACAAGGTTGTTTTGGTTGTTGTTCTGGATAACGGACATGTGGAACATCGTTCTTTAGAGTTGCCTTTTCCTATTCGAGATGAAGATGTTTATTATATTTCTCAAATTTTAAATAATAATTTGCAAGGTTTATCTATTGAGAAGTGTAAATCCGGTCTTTTAAAGACGCTCTATAATGAATTGGCACAGCAAAAACATTTTCTCAATGAGATTATGGAAATAATCGAGACAGCGCTGGTGGCTAAAGATGATCATAAGGTTTACTTAGGCGGAATGCTAAATATGTTAGAACAACCAGAATTTAAAGATGTAGACAAAGTAAAAGATCTTTTGGAGCTTTTAGAAGAAGAAAAGGTTTTAAAGGATGTTTTAGCTGGTGCCGGACAGGAAACCGGGATAAAGGTAAAAATAGGTTCAGAAAACCCTTATGAAGAGATGAAAAATTGTAGTTTGATTACGGCAACTTATGAATTGGATGGTAAGGTCATCGGCACTTTGGGTGTTCTCGGTCCTACTCGTATGGAGTATTCTAAAGCAGTTAGTATTGTGGAGTTTTTAACGTATGCCTTAACTGAAGGACTGCGTAAGTTGTAAGCTAATATTTGTTTCGGAGGTTACCTCAATGAATGTTAATCAGTATAATAAACCCAGCTCAGGAGAAGAGGAAGCCTTGTCTGCACTGCAGACTAATGCCAAAGCCGTTATGGTTATTGCTCAGGCAGTGGAAGGTACATTAGGTCCTAAGGGTTTAGATACGATGTTGGTAGACCAATTTGGTCAAGTAGTTATTACTAATGATGGTGTTACTATTCTTGAACTAATGGATGTTAATCATCCTGCGGCTAAAATGTTGATTAATATAGCCAAAGCTCAACAAGAAGAAATAGGCGATGGCACGACAACGGCAACGATTTTAGCAGGAGCTTTAGTAAATGAAGGTGTCAGACAAGTTCGCAAAGGGGTTCCTGTTGTAAAGGTTATCGAAGGAATATCTTTAGGTATCAAGAAAGCTATTGTTGCTTTAGAGGATAAGGCAGTCAAAATTACCGAACTTAATGAACTGATTTTAAGGAAAACAGCTCAGGTGGCAGCACGGGGAAATGAAGATATTGCGGAATTAGTAGTGAGGGCAGCCATACTTTTAGGAAAGGATAAGTTCTTTGAGCCATCTTTTAAATTGGCTGAGATTATTCGTGCTGTTGCAGGGGCTGAGAATCAGGTTGTTTCTGGGGTAATTATTGATAAAGAACCATTAAATTTGGAAATGCCTAAAAAACTAAAATCAGTTAAGGTTTTAGTTATTGATGATGCCCTAGAACCAGAAGAAATCGAAGATGAAGCTTTAGGAACAGAAGCGGGTTTTACACGTTATTTAAAATATCAGGAAGAATTTCGTCAAAATCTGAAAAAAGTAGTCAATTTAGGAGTAGGTTTGGTTCTTGTTGATCGTGGCACTCATGATTTAGCAGAGGAGATTTTTACCGACGCAGGAGTTATGGTACTCCAGCGAGTTGCCAATAAAGAATTACGACAGGCTGCAGAGTTTACCGGGGCCAAACCCTTGAAGAGAACAGGTCTGAAAAAAGAGGAAAAAGAACTTAAACAGTTTTTAGGAAAAGTAGAGGAAGTATATTTTGAGGAAAAACTAAAACATGTTTGTCTCTTGGGAGGAAAAGGGCAGCCTAAGGCTTCTGTTTTAGTGGGTGCTTCTACAGAGGAAGTGGTAGGAGAAAGAGAAAGGATTGCTAAGGATGCAGCAGCGGCTGTTCAGGCCGCGGTAAAAGGCGGCGTTGTATCCGGGGGAGGCAGTATTGAGTTAGCCTTAGCGCATGAATTGCAACAAATTCGTCAGGAAGCTCAAGGGATGGCCGTTTATGGTATGGACTGTGTAATCGAGGCCTTAAAACAACCTTTTACGCAAATTGTTTTTAATGCAGGTTTTAATCCGTTAGAGAAGTTGGGAGAAGTTATTGCGGCGCAAATCGCTGAGAATAATCATGCTCTAGGGATAAACTGTGATAGTGGTGAAATTGTAAATATGCAAGAGCTAGGGGTTTATGACCCGGTTTTGGTGAAAAAACATGCTTTGAAAGCAGCCGGTGAAGTAGCTACAGCTATTTTAAGGATAGATACTATTATTAAGAAGAAGGAACATGTTTCTTCAAATAATTTACAAAACGAAGACTAGGCTTAAGGTGGTGAGAATTGAGAATGACAAAAAATGAAACTTTAAAAAATGAGAGTGAAAATTCCAATAGAGCAGAAAGTGAGCTGTGTAATATTGCTTTAGAAAATGAGGAGAATATTGCTCAGCAAGAACAAGAACAGCAGATTGGAACTAACGAAGGACAGGGTAACGAAAAGGAAGATCAAGATAATACTCTGGACAGAGAGAAAGAGCTAGAGAAAGAAATAGCTGAGCTTAAGGATAGCTTACTGAGAAGTCATGCTGATTTTGATAATTATCGCAAAAGGGTACAAAAAGAAAAGGAAGAATGGTTTCAGTATGCTTGTCAGGGGCTGGTGGAAAAGCTATTACCTGTGTTGGATAATTTTGAAAGAGCGCTGCTTTCAGTAAATGAGCTTAATGAGGAAACAAAGAATGTTTTATCTGGTATAAAGATGATTGAAAAGCAGTTTAGAGAAATACTACAAAAAGAAGGATTAGAGCCCATCGAAGCAGTGGGTGCAAGTTTTGATCCGCTTATTCATGAAGCGGTGATGCAAGTTCCTGCTGAAGAAGGTGTGGCTGATAATCAGATCGTTGAAGAGGTGTTAAAAGGTTATTTATTTAAAGGTAAATTGCTTAGGGCATCTATGGTGAAAGTAGCCGTAGGTGAATAAAAGATTTGTCATTAGTTTGTTAAGGAGGAACGTACTTATGGGAAAAGTGATAGGTATTGATTTAGGTACTACAAATTCTTGTGTAGCTTTTATGGAAGGTGGAGAACCTGTAGTTATCCCTAATTCCGAGGGAAATAGAACAACTCCGTCTGTTGTGGCTTTTTCTAAGACTGGAGAAAAATTAGTAGGGCAAGTAGCGAAAAGACAGGCAGTTACCAATTCCGAACGGACGATTCAGTCAATTAAAAGAGAAATGGGTACAAATCATAAAGTACGTATTGAGGATAAAGAATATACTCCCCAGGAAATATCTGCTATGATTCTGCAAAAGTTGAAGGCTGATGCCGAGAGTTATTTAGGCGAAAAGGTTACTCAGGCGGTAATTACAGTTCCCGCTTATTTTAATGATTCACAGCGTCAGGCGACAAAAGATGCCGGAAAAATAGCCGGATTAGAAGTATTAAGGATTATTAACGAACCTACGGCAGCTGCTTTGGCCTATGGGATTGAAAAAGAAGAGGATCAGATCGTTCTTGTCTTTGACCTTGGTGGCGGAACTTTTGATGTTTCGATTTTAGAGTTAGGTGATGGTGTCTTTGAAGTAAAAGCTACCAGTGGTAACAATCGTCTAGGCGGTGATGATTTTGACCAGCGCATCGTCAACTGGATGATAGAAGAATTTAAGAAACAGAATGGGGTAGATCTGCAAAAAGACAAGATGGCCATGCAGCGTTTACGTGAGGCTGCGGAAAAAGCAAAACATGAGCTTTCTTCTATGACAACCACGTCAATTAACCTGCCTTTTATTACGGCAACGGCAGAAGGACCTATTCATCTTGATTTAACTTTGACGAGAGCTAAATTTAATGAGCTTACTGCAGATTTAGTAGAAGCAACAATGGGACCAACTCGTCAAGCTTTAAGGGATGCCGGTCTTGAAGCCAAGGATATTGATAAGGTTCTGTTGGTTGGGGGATCAACTCGGATTCCCGCTGTACAAGAAGCTATTGCCAGGGTATTAAATAAGGAACCATTTAAGGGCATTAACCCTGATGAGTGTGTAGCCATGGGTGCTGCTATTCAGGGGGGAGTTTTATCCGGAGAAGTTAAAGATGTGTTACTTTTGGATGTTACTCCCTTATCCTTAGGTATTGAGACTTTAGGTGGTGTATTTACTAAATTAATCGAGAGAAATACGACCATTCCTACTTCCAAGAGCCAGATATTCTCGACGGCAGCGGATAATCAGACTTCTGTAGAGATTCATGTTCTTCAGGGAGAAAGAGAAATGGCTGCATATAACAAGACACTAGGACGTTTCCAATTAACCGGTATTCCACCTGCACCACGGGGAGTGCCTCAAATTGAAGTAAAATTTGATATTGATGCTAATGGGATTGTTAATGTCTCTGCCAAGGATATGGGGACAGGGAAAGAACAGGCCATTACGATTACTTCTTCTTCGGGATTGAGTCAGGAAGAGATTGAGCGAATGATTAAAGAAGCAGAGAAAAATGCTGCTGAAGATAAGAAACGGAGAGAAGAAGTCGATGCGAAGAATCAAGCTGACAATTTAATTTATCAGACTGAGAAGGCGTTGAAAGATGCTGGTGATATTGCTACACAGGAGGATAAAGACAATATTAATAAAGCAAAAGAGGCTCTGCAAGAAGCTGTAAATAGTGGTAATGTTGAAGAGATCAAGAATAAGAGTGAGGCCTTGACTAATGAATTGTATAAATTGACCTCCAAAATGTATCAGCAAAATCAAACAGCAAATGCCGGTAATGCAACCGGCACCGGCGAAACAACAGGTACTGCCAAAAGTGAAGGCAAAGAAAATGTTGTAGACGCTGATTTTGAAGTAAAAGATGATGACAACAAGTAAATTAAGATAATAAAAGTTATATAAAGGTGGCACTGGTTTGTCGGAGATGGAGGTGAGGTCATGGCCAAAAGAGATTACTATGAAGTTTTAGGTGTAGATAGAAATGCTTCAGAGACAGAGATAAAAAAGGCTTATCGGAAATTAGCCCGTCAGTATCATCCGGACGTTAATCCAGGAAATAAAGAGGCTGAGAGTAAATTTAAAGAAATCAATGAAGCATATGAAGTGTTGAGTGACCCCGGGAAAAAACAAAGATATGACCAATTTGGCCATGCAGGCACTGATCCTAATGGTTTTGGCGGTTTTGGCGGGTTTGGTGGTTTTGGTGGCGGCACAGCCGGTGATTTTGGTGGTTTTGGTGATATTTTTGATATGTTTTTTGGTGGTGCTGCTTCTGCCAGAAAAACTGGTCCTCAGCAAGGTGCCGATTTGCGTTTAGATATGGAATTGTCTTTTGAGGAAGCTGCCTTTGGTGTAGAAAAAGAAATAGAGATTCCGCGAACAGAAAACTGTACTACTTGTAAGGGCAGTGGCGCAAAACCCGGAACAAACCCGGTCACCTGTTCACAATGTCAGGGTAAAGGGGAAATCCGGTTTACGCAAAGGACAGCATTAGGTCATTTTCAAACTGTAAAAACGTGTCCTCAATGTGGTGGTTCGGGTAAGGTAATTTCTACGCCTTGTCCTGATTGTCATGGTGCCGGAAAGGTTAAGAGGAAGAGGAAAATTAAGATTAAAATACCGGCCGGAGTTGATACCGGTTCAAGGATTCGTTTATCCGGAGAAGGTGAAGCCGGACTAAGGGGAGGACCACCGGGAGATTTATATGTCTTCATCGAAGTTAGACCTCATAAATATTTTGAAAGACGCGGATATGATCTGTTTATGGAGTATCCCATCACTTTTATCCAAGCTACTTTAGGAGATGAAATTAAGGTCCCCACTTTACAAGGAAAAGCAACTTTGAAAATTCCTGAAGGTACTCAGTCTCATACTGTTTTAAGAATGAAAGGGCAGGGGGTCAACCGTCTTCATGGGGGTGGCCGAGGGGATCTATATGTAAAGGTTATAGTGGTTACACCGACAAAGCTTACGGAAGAACAGAAACAACGTTTACGTGATTTTGCCAGCAGTATTAATGAGGAAAATTATCGTCCTAAGGGTAAAGGCAAAGATAAAGGACTCTGGGAAAAGGTTTGGGATAGTTTAAAAGGGATGGGAGATTAATTACCATGGAATGGCAAGAAATAACGGTTATTACAGTTTCTGAAGCTGTGGAAGCTGTAGCTGAATGTTTTTATCAAGTGGGGTCTGGTGGAGTTGTTATTGAAGACCCTGAATTATTGAAAACCAAAATCAGCGAAGGTAATTGGGATGCCTTTGAATTACCGGAGGAACGGTTGTATCAATCTTCTCCGGTAGTCAAAGGCTATTTGCCTATAAATGATAGTCTTCCGCAGAAATTAGAGCAATTAAAATTAGGAATAGAAGAGATTATGGCTCGTCTGGGTGAAAAAAACAGTGAAATCCGTTTAGCTATCGTGCAGGAAGAAGATTGGGCCAATTCTTGGAAGGTTTATTTTAAACCGATCAAACTTGGGTCGAGAATAGTAATCAAACCAACTTGGGAAGATTATCAAGCAGGTGAGGATGAGATTGTTTTAGAGATGGATCCGGGAATGGCTTTTGGTTGCGGAACTCATGCTACAACGGCCATGAGTGCGCTTCTACTGGAAAAATTTTTGCACCCGGGATTTAAGGTTATCGATGTGGGTACCGGAACGGGGATTTTAGCGATGATTGCTGCCTCTTTAGGGGCTGAAGAGGTACTGGCTTTAGATTACGATGAGGTAGCGGTGAAAGTTGCTCAAGAAAATATTCAACAAAATGGATTAGCTCATCTGATTACTGTTAAAAAGAATAATCTTTTAGTAGGAGTTGAGCAAAAAGTAGAGCTGATTGTGGCTAATATTGTGGCTGCGACCATTATAAAGCTGGCTTTACAGGCAAAGGAGCGGTTAAATCAAGGTGGTTTTTTCCTAGTGTCCGGGATTATCAAAGAGAGGCGAGAAGAAGTATTTACTGCTCTTCAGGAGATAGGATTTGTGCTCAGAGAGGAAAAAACGCAGGAAGATTGGGTGGCCCAAGTTTGGCAGTTGGGGGTGTAGAGTGATGCATAGATTTTATGTACCCCCGGAGGATTTTTATCAGGACCAGGAACACCATAATTGGGCGATAATCAAAGGGCAGGAATTCATTCATCTTTCCCGTGTGTTGCGTTTATTACCAGGACAAGAGGTTACTGTTTTCGACGGTTTGGGCAGAGAATATGCGGGAAAGATTTTCTCTATAGAGAAAGATGAAGCCATACTTAGTATAGGGGATTCCCTTTTATTACCTCGGGAAAGTTCTTTGGAGGTGTGGCTTGTTCAAGGTATTCCTAAAGGAGAAAAAATGGAATTAATCATTCAAAAGGCTACCGAGTTAGGAGTACGAGGGATTATCCCTTTAAAAGCACAACGCTGTGTTGTCAAGCTAGAGGGAAAAAAAGAGGAGGAAAGGCGTAAACGTTGGCAGAAAGTAGCTTTAGAAGCCGTTAAGCAGTGTCGACGGGCGTTAATACCTACGGTGATGCCGGTTTGCACTATGAAGGAATTGTTGCAGCAATTGCCGCCCAAAAGGTATTTAATTTTACCCTGGGAAGAAGGCGGCATTCCCTTTCAGGAAGCCTTAAAGCAAGTAGTTGCCTGGCAAGATTCGCCGGATGCAGAGCTAATTAAGGAAAAAGAAAAAACCCCTGTCTATCTGATAATTGGTCCGGAGGGTGGTTTTACCGCAGAGGAAGTCCGGCAAGTCCAGAGTTGTGGGGGTGTAACGGTTTCCTTAGGTCCGAGAATTTTACGTACGGAGACAGCAGGTCTTGCTGCACTGTCGGTGTTGATGTTTGCATGGGGGGACTGGGTTTAATGAGGGAAATACCTCGGATCGCTTTTTATACTTTAGGTTGTAAAGTAAATCAGAATGAAACAGAAGCTTTTAGCGGTCAATTTAGGGAGAAGGGTTATGAAATTGTAGATTTTACTGCTGAAGCTGATGTTTATATTATCAACACCTGTACGGTGACTCATTTGGCTGACCGCAAATCACGACAAATGATTAGACGCGCGCTGAAAGTCAATCCCCAGGCTCAGATAGTGGTTACAGGTTGTTACGCTCAAACGGATGCTGAGGCAATTAGAAAAATTGCCGGTGTTAGTTTGATTGTGGGTACGAATGAAAAAAGCCGTTTAGTAGAATTAGTGGAAGATTTATTAAAGGGCAAGTTATTAAAGGGTAAGGAGCAGGAGACGACTATAAATAAACCTGCACCGCAAATTTTTGTACGGAAGTATCAACAGGGGCAGGAATTTGAGGAGATTAAGCTGGAAAAGAGTATTGAACGTTCCAGAGCATATCTGAAGGTGCAGGAAGGCTGTGATCAGTTTTGTTCCTATTGTATTATTCCTTATGCCCGTGGTCCCGTGCGCAGTCGCTCCTTAGAAAGTACTTTAGCTGAAGCGGAAAGATTGATTAAGGCCGGATTTAGAGAAATCGTGCTCTTAGGGATTCATTTAGGGGCTTATGGTCGCGATCTGGGAGAAGGGGAAAATTTGGTTTATCTTTTAAAACACTTACTCCCGTTAACAGAGCAGGTACGTTGGCGTTTGGGTTCATTAGAACCTGTTGAAGTTAGTCCGGAGTTATTAGATTTAATGCTGGGATATCGGAATTTTTGTCCCCATCTTCATTTGCCATTACAAAGTGGACATGATAAAATCTTAAAGGCGATGAATAGACCTTATACGACGGAACAATATCTGGAGATTATTACGGATATTAGAAAAAAAATCCCCGATATTGCCCTAACCACCGATATAATGGTTGGTTTTCCAGGGGAAACTGACGAGCATTTTCAAGAGTATTTAAAGTTTGTGGAGAAAGTTGCTTTTAGTAGACTACATGTGTTTAAGTATTCGCCACGTCGGGGTACACCGGCTGCTAGCTTTAGCGGACAAATATCACCTGCGGTAAAAGAAGCCCGCAGCAGAAAAATGATTCGCTTAGGGGAAAAATTAGCCAAGTTGTATGCACAGAAATTTTTGGGTCAAACTTTAGATGTTCTCGTAGAAGAAAAGGTTGCTGAGCATACATGGGAGGGAAGCAGTGCCAATTATCTCAAAGTCAGATTTAACTCTGATGAGGCACCGCGTGGTCAGATTATCCCCATTTATTTAAAAAAAGTAGAGAAAAATTATTGTTTTGGAGACGTTTTCCAGTTACAATAATCACATCTATGCTTTGATAGGTATGGTGTTTGTGTTAGCTGTATATGAAGAGTAAGGGGGTGGCAAATAATGAGTGATTGTATTTTTTGCAAGATTATCAGTGGAGAGATTCCCAGTAAAAAGGTTTATGAGGATGATCGCGTCTTGGCTTTTCATGACATAAATCCTACTGCTCCTGTACATATTTTGGTGATACCTAAAGAGCATATAACAAGTTTGGCAGAGGTTAAGGATGAACAGTTGGAATTAATCGGGTATGTACATGGGGTTATTCGCAATATCGCCAAAGATTTGGGATTGGTTAATGGTTTTAGAGTAGTAAACAATTGCGGGTTAGATGGGGGACAAGAAGTTAAGCATCTGCATTTCCACTTATTGGGCGGAAAAAAGTTGACATGGCCCGCAGGTTAATTCTTGACCCTTTGGAACTGTTTTAGTATAATATTTAATATGTTGCTTTCGCTTATTAATTTAAATAGATTGGCATCAATAATTTACTTAAGTAGTAAGACGGTCGTAATGGAGGGAGGGATAACAAATGAGCGAAGTGAGAGTAGGTAAAAATGAATCTCTCGATAGTGCACTCCGCCGCTTCAAGCGTACCTGTCAGAAGGCTGGTGTTCTTGCCGAGGCTAGAAAACACGAACATTATGAAAAACCGAGTGTAAGGAGAAAAAAGAAGTCCGAAGCGGCTAGAAAAAGAAAATATAGATAAGAAAGTGCTTTTAATTGACATAAAAAACAGCCCGAAACATTTGGGCTGTTTTTTATAATGCATTTTTGTTTTAATAGTTATTATTGTACGCTAGTTGTTGACTCCTTGAACTTATTTTTTGTGAATATCTGCTAACTGCAGTACCTCTGGTTTTCATGAAATTTGCCAGTCCCGTAGGACCTCGATTATATGCAGTGAGAGCTTTGTGGTAATCCATATTGTACTCTTTCAATAATTTAGCCAAGTAGTATGTACCCAGTTGGATATTGTAATGATCATCAAAGAGTTTTTCTTCACTATATTCGAGTTTAAGTTCACGGGCCAACTCCTGGGCAGTACGCGGATTTATTTGACAAAGCCCCTTGGCGCCTACTTTACTGATTGCTTGAGAATCAAAATTACTTTCGACTCTGATTAATTCCAACATTATTGTAGGATTAAGATTGTATTTTTCACTTTCTGCAGTTACCATAGCTATGATCTCCGGTGTGGTTCTATATACCTTTGCGTATTTATTTATTTTTTGTACATAGTTATTTATTTTTTCTAATTCTTGATTTAATTGGGAAACTTCCTCCTTATATTTTATTAATTCTTTTTCTAGATAGGATTTTTCTTCATACAAGAAAGAGATTGTAAAGAAAGAACCTAATACCATACTTGTACAAAGAAAAACCTTTAGGAACACTTTTAACTTTTTAAAAAACACCAACATACCTCCAAATTTTTCTTACTAAAAAAGACGAATATTGTTTATTATAATGAAAATTAATCCAATTGGCAAGAGTAAAATAACGAAATCAACTTTACACAGAATTCAGGTGAAGACATATTGATAATATGGTAAGATATTGAGTGTAATATAAAAAAGAACAAAGGTGAATACTATGAAAAAAAAGTTGGTTTTATTTGGTTTATTAATTATTCTTTTCATAATTCTTTTTACTAATACTGTGTTTGCAGCACCCTCACCGCGAGTCTTTGTTATTCCGGTGGAATCAACTATTGATCTGGGCTTAGCAAGTTTTATCGATAGAAGTTATAAGGAAGCTGAGGCATTAGCAGTCGATTTAGTTCTTTTGGAGATAGATACTCCAGGAGGAAGAGTAGATGCGGCGCAGGAGATTAAAAAAACGATTACCAATAGTCCTCTTTCTACTGCAGCTTTGGTTAAAGGTGGGGCTATTTCTGCCGGTGCTTATATAACGCTGGCTTGCCCGAAAATAGCTATGGTTCCCGGTTCAACTATTGGCGATGCAGAACCTCGGATAGGTGATGAGAGAGCAGATGAAAAATTTGTTTCCTATTGGGCTTCCGAGATGGGTGCAACTGCCGAAAGAAATGGCAGAGACAGAACAATAGCTATGGCGATGGCGGATCGTGATCTGGAAATCCCCGGCTTAGTTGAAAAAGGCAAACTGTTGACCTTAACTTATCAGCAAGCTTTAGAATATAGATTTACTGATTATGTGGTGCAAGATCAGGCTGAATTCTTAGAAATCTTAAATCTGAGTGGGGCTGAAGTCCTTGAAGCTCAACTGTCTACTGCAGAAAAAATCACCAGAATAGTGACCAATCCTTATATATCTACACTTTTGTTAACATTAGGGATTGCAGGGATATTAATTGAAATTTTAACTGTTGGCTGGGGTATTGCCGGTTTTGTGGGGTTGGCCTCCTTAGCACTTTATTTTGGAGGACATATTTTAGCGGGTTTTACCGGTTGGGAAGCAATCTTACTTTTCCTATTAGGGTTGATTTTATTATGTGTGGAGATATTTATGCCGGGCTTTGGCATCTTTGGCTTCGGTGGAATTGCCAGTATCTCCTTAAGTATTATTCTTTCCGCTCCTAGTTGGGAAGCAGGGATAATTTCTTTGGTTTTAGCCATTCTAGGAACAATTATTTTAATAATACTCAGTTTGAAATTGTTGACAAAGAGAAAATTTTGGGACCGCTTAGTTTTAGGAACAAAGTATAAAAAGGAGGAGGGATATATTCCCCAGGGAGAAGATTTAAGTATTCATCTGGGCAAAAGAGGAGAGGCTATCACCATTTTAAGACCGGCCGGAACCGTTATGCTTGATGATGGGACCAGACTAGATGTGGTAACTGATGGGAGCTTTATTCAAAAAGGGGAAAGAATTGAAATAATTAAGGTTGAAGGTATCAGGCTGATTGTTCGGGCAATCAAAGAAGACTAGTAATTAAAATATATTAAGGGGGAGTTTTTAGATGGGTTCAATAGCAATATTGATGATGTTTGCTTTAGCTATAATTTTACTGTCAGTGCTTTTTAGTTTTATTCCGGTAGGCTTGTGGATTTCTGCTTTGGCGGCAGGAGTAAGGATTGGAATTTTTACGCTTGTGGGAATGCGTTTTAGAAGGGTACCGCCTGCTTTAATTGTGAACAGCTTGATTAAAGCTGATAAAGCAGGGATAGCTGTAAGTACCAATCAGCTGGAAGCTCACTACCTGGCGGGAGGTAATGTTGATCGGGTGGTAAATGCTTTAATTGCTGCAGAAAGGGCCAATATTCCTTTAAAGTTTGAGCGTGCTGCGGCGATTGATTTGGCAGGACGTAATGTTTTGGAAGCTGTCCAAATGAGTGTTAATCCCCGCGTAATTGAGACTCCGGTTGTTTCGGCTATGGCGAAAAACGGAATCGAAGTTAAGGCTAAGGCTAGGGTTACTGTGAGAGCGAATATTGATCGTTTAGTGGGTGGCGCCGGTGAGGAAACGATTATTGCCCGTGTTGGGGAAGGTATTGTTACAACAGTTGGTAGTTCAGAATCACATAAAGATGTTTTAGAAAATCCTGATTTAATATCCCGTACTGTTCTTAATAAAGGTTTAGATGCGGGAACTGCTTTTGAAATCCTTTCCATAGATATTGCGGATGTAGATGTGGGAAGAAATATTGGTGCGGAGTTACAGACTGATCAGGCTGAAGCAGATAAACGTATTGCTCAAGCCAAAGCAGAAGAGCGTCGTGCGCTTGCTGTAGCCAGAGAACAGGAAATGGTTGCTTCAGTTCAAGAAATGCGGGCAAAAGTTGTTGAGGCGGAAGCAGAAGTTCCCAAAGCTATGGCTCAGGCTCTTCGTGAAGGCAAATTAGGTGTAATGGATTATTATCACTTGCAAAACATCTTGGCAGATACGACCATGAGAGATTCTATTGCTAAACAAACATTACCAAATTCTAGTGAATCTGAGAAAAAATAATTTAGGCAGCGGTAATTATACTTACAGAAAAGGAAGGGGGGAGGCCCCTTGGATTTTATAGGTTTATTAATTTTTCTTTATATTGTTTATCGTTCGGCAAAAGATAAACAGCGAGGCAAGGAAAGAACTTCTCCGCGGAGAAGAGTAGCACGGAAGATGGAGCAACCGGCTGGTATGCCGTATCTACAGGAAGAGCAGAGCCCTTCGCTGGAGAAGAGAAAAGGGGACACAGAACTTGAAAGCTTAGAGGAAATTCTGGGGAAGTTTTTAGGGGTTGAAGAATTTCTTGCGGAAGAACGCTCCAGCAAACAGGAACTACGCAGTGAACCAACAGAGCAAGTAACACGAGTTGAACAAACAGATCGAGTTAAACAAGTTAAACCTGTAGTTCCCATTAGACGAGCTAAAAAAATAGACCGTAAATCTTATACTAAATCTAATCCTGTTGCGGTGAACAGAGAGCCTCAAATTGCTAATGCGAAAGGGTCAATGTTCACAGGAGTAGATTTAAAACAGGCTGTTATTTGGAGTGAGATTTTACAGAAACCGAAGGCTTTACGGCGCAGAAATATGCCGTATACCTTTTAACGTTTTGTGCTCAATACAGGAACAGACTAAACTTGGTTCGGGATAAAGCAGAACACTCGATGTATACGTTGGGGACATTCCGCGACAAGGTCGACTTGTAAACAAGCGGTGTGTCCCCTGACCTCTTTATTGCGAGTGTTGAAACTAACATCCTGTTAGTTTCTCTGCTTTATCACCTCCCCATCGTAAAGTCTGTTCAGCTGTATCTCGCAATCAAACGGGTTTTTTGTTCTGTTTTTGGGAATGTGGGCATAAATTATTAGGTAAGTGAGGGGATATAGATGGAAAAAATAACCCATTTTTTAGAGCTGCCCAAAGAAATTATCTATAATTTACCTAAAGTCACGCTCATTGGTAATTTGCAGTTGGTGATTGAGAATCATCGAGGTATTATTGAATACACTACCGGGAAAATCAGAGTTTCGGTAAATACTGGAGAAATTGAAATTACCGGCAAGGATTTGGAAATTTGTAATATAACTACAGATGAAATATGCCTGGATGGAGATATTTCCGGACTAATGTATCACCGTTAGGAGGTATATTATGAAATGGACTTCTGGTATATCAGGGTATGTGGAAATATCTTTATGGGGAACAAATCCGGAACGGGTTATAAATATGGCTTTAAGCAGAGGCATTTCTATTTGGGACATTCGTCTAGCTGAGGATAAGCACTATCAATTAAAGGTTAGTTTAGGTGGTTATAAGGCTTTACGTTTATTAGTAAGAAGTTCGTCTTGTAAAGTGAAAATTATTAAGAAAAAGGGGATGCCTTTTTTCTTAATGCGAGCTAAAAGAAGAAAAGTATTAGTTCTGGGTACTTTCTTTTTTTGTTTGGCTTTATATCTGTTAAGTTCTTTTGTTTGGATTATCGAGGTAAAAGGTAATGAGCTGGTTTCTACAGAGCTTATTTTGGCTAAAGCGGAAGAATACGGTTTGAAAAAAGGGGTACATTTAGCTAGTTTTGAGAAAAACAAGATTGCCGAAAAGCTGCTTTCTGAATTTACACAGCTTGCTTGGGTTGGCATTGAGGTACAAGGAACAAAAATTGTGATCGAAGTAGCGGAAAAGACCTTTCCCTCTACAGATGAAGAAAACATGCCCGGTAATTTAATTGCGCGGGAAGATGGGATAATAGAAGAATTACTAGTGTTAAAAGGTAGTCCGCAAGTACAGGAAGGGGATCGGGTCAAAAAAGGGCAGGTGTTGATTTTAGGATTGGTCTATCCTGAAATAATTATTTCTGAAACAGGTGAACTTTGTCCTAGCGGAGAACCGCAGATTGTGAGAGCAAAAGGAGTTGTGCGCGCCCGGGTTAGACGGAGTAATGTGGAAAAATGTGCACTTCGGGAAAAATTGATTTGGGATACAGGTATAGAAAAAAGTGTAGTTGTATTAAAATTTAGAGATAAGGAAATCTATTTAAAAGGAACAAAAGAAATCCCGTTCAGTAATTACCGCATGGTTCGACAGGCAAAGCCGCTTTTTGTGTATAAGGGCAGGAATCTATTAGGACCTGTCGAATTAATAAGTGTTGTTTATAAAGAGCAAATTTGTGAGATTAGGGATTGGGGTATAGAAGGTGCTTATCAGGAGGCAGCCAGAAGAACTCAAGATTTTTTGTGGTCGCAACTGCCTGCTGATTATAAGATAATTTCTCAGAGTTTTGAGCCTGTAACTGTTAAGGAAAAAGGGGTAGTAGCGGTGAGGTATGTCCTGGAAACAATCGAAGATATAGGCATATATCAGCAATATGCACAGTAAGGGCACAAAATAAATAAACAATAATAAAAATAAGGTGATATAATAATAAGTTGAACAGGAGTAGCAAATGTGACATTGTTAAGGTATATTATTTGTTAAACCTATTGGGAGGTCGAGAGTTTGTCAGCCATTAAAGAACGGCATTTTAGTTTAAGCAATCAGGAAGCAGCAGTATTATATGGCTTACAGGATGAAAACTTAAAGTTTTTGGAAAGTCATTTAGGAGCGAAAATAGTTGCCCGTGGTGGTAATATACAAATTTCCGGAAGTGAAGAAGATGTAGAGCTGGTTAGTGAGGTCTTTAATCAATTAATTAAGTTAATTAGAGCAGGTAATAATATTTCTATTCCAGATCTAAATTACTGTATTCAGGTTGTTACGGCAGGAAAAGGCGGTCGTCTTACGGAAGCCTTGAATCAGGTTATTCAAGTTACGGCTAGGGGTAAACAAATTAAACCGAAAACGATTGGTCAATATCAATATGTACAAGCTATTAAAGCAAATGATGTTACTTTCGGGATCGGACCGGCCGGTACGGGAAAAACTTATTTGGCAGTTGTGATGGCTGTATCCGCCTTGAAAAATAAGGAAGTAAATAGAATCGTTTTAACACGTCCCGCTGTAGAAGCCGGAGAGAAACTTGGTTTTTTGCCGGGAGATTTACAAGAAAAAGTAAATCCTTATTTAAGACCTTTATATGACGGATTATATGATGTATTAGGTATTGACACCGCTCGTCGGTATATGGAGAAATCTATTATTGAAGTAGCTCCTCTTGCTTATATGAGGGGTAGGACCTTAGACGATTCGTTTATTATCCTGGATGAAGCTCAGAATACTACACCAGAGCAAATGAAGATGTTTTTGACACGAATTGGCTTTGGTTCGAAAGCTGTGGTCACAGGAGACGTAACTCAGGTTGATTTACCTAAAGAAGCTAATTCCGGTTTGGTAGAAGTGCAGCAAATATTAAAAGGTATAGAAAAGATAAGTTTTCAATACTTGACTCAAGCAGATGTAGTTAGGCATCCTGTAGTACAGAAGATAGTTTTAGCTTATGAAAAATTTCAGCAAAAGAAGAAGAAAACGGGAACGGAATTGGTTAATTAAAGGAGGAGATTGTTATCGCTACCTCAAAATCAAAGGTTCCATTTTTAAAAGAAACTACTGCTTGGAATAATAGTAGAATTAAAAAAATAGGCTGGTTTACATTATTTTTTTTGGGAATACTTTGTATATTTGCGCTCCATTTTCTTCCTGATGATTTACCTGTAAAAGAGGGACAGGTTTCTCCTACTACGATTAAAGCTCCGCAGACTATAACTTTTGAAGATACGAAAAAAACTGCTGAACGCAGGAAACAAGCTGAAGAAAGAATTGAGGAAGTTTACGTTTTGGACAGCGGTATTCTGGCCAGTATGGATCAAGATTTAAAAAACTGTTTTGATGAATTGATTTCCTTTTTGAATAGTACTGAATTTAGTAATATAGAAAAAATGCAGACTCTTCAGGAAGAATACAACCTTCAGGAAGGGACTGTACGGGCGTTAGTTTCCTTGGATAGTGATACTCTGAATTCTTTGTATTTAGAAGCGGCCAGTCTTTTAAAGACACATTGGGCAACAGGGGTAAGAGATTTTGAAGTTAAGGAAAAGAAGGAAAAGCTATACACACAGATTGATTTATTAAATATTACTGTTCCTTATAAAAATCTCTTAAAAGCCGTATTTAATAAAATCGAATTTGAGGCAAATTATCGTAAGGATGAAGCCGCAACTCTTAGAGCCAAACAAGAAGCATCCCAAAACGAAGGAGTCGTTATGGTAACGGTGCGGAAGGGTCAGAAGATTGTGGGAGAAGGAGAAGTTGTTACTGCAGAACACATGGAAGTATTGCAGGCACTAGGTTTTAAAAGGACAGTTGCCCCTTACCTTACTTTATTAGGAGTTGCTATTTTTACGTTGTTCTCTTTCGTTTTAACCAATTTTTATGTCAAACAGTATCGTAAGGATTTATATCACAAGCAGATAAATTTAGTGCTGCTAGGTTTACTTGTTTTTCTCGTTTTACTTTTGGCGAAAGTAATTTCCGCAATTAATATAAGCTCTAACCCGGAAATTGCCAAGATGATAGGTTATTTAATTCCTGTGGCGACAGGTTCCATGCTGATTGCCATACTTCTGGATACGACATTGGCGATTTTTGCCACAATTCTTTTGAGCTTTTTTATCGGAATATTGACAGGAAATCAGTTACCTTTTGTTATTAATGCCTTTATTGGTGGGTTAGTTGGTATTTATACGGTAGGGAAATTCCATCAGCGCTTTGATTGGGTGAAAGCCGGGGTTTTTATTGCTATTGCTAATTTACTCTGTATTCTTTCTTTAGGTTTAATGAACAATGAGCAATGGCCGGAATTGCTAGTGGGCAGTTCTTTTGGCATAATCAACGGGATTTTCTCTTCAATTTTAGCTTATGGCAGTTTGCCGTTTTTAGAGTCCGGCTTCAAAATAACTACCAATGCTCGGCTTTTAGAACTTTCCAATCCTAACCAACCACTTTTAAAGAGACTTTTAATTGAAGCTCCGGGAACATATCACCACAGTATTTTAGTGGGTAATCTTGGGGAAGCTGCGGCTGATCTTGTTGGGGCAGATTCTTTGTTGGTTCGGGTTGGAGCATATTATCATGATATTGGTAAATTAAAAAGACCTTATTTTTTCATCGAAAACCAAATGGGTGGAGATAACCCCCATGAAAAACTGTCTCCTCCTTTGAGCATTTTGATTATCACTTCACATCCTAAGGATGGTTTGGAAATAGCTCGTCAGCATAATCTTCCTCCTGTTGTTATGGACTTAATAGCTCAGCATCACGGTACAGGTTTGGTTGCTTATTTTTATCATAAAGCGTTAGAAATGGGGAACTCTGATAACGTGAAGGAAGAAGATTATCGTTATAATGCTCCTAAGCCTCAAACTAAAGAAGCTGCTATTATTATGCTGGCTGATAGTGTTGAAGCGGCTGTACGTTCGATGCCTGTACCCAGTAGCGGTAAAATCGAAGGACTTGTACGAAAGATTATTAAGGAACGTTTGCAGGATGGACAATTAGAAGAATCACCACTTACTTTTAAGGATTTGGATTTAATCGCTAATGCTTTTACCCGCATTTTAAATGGTATCTTTCATAATCGTATTGAATATCCGGATAGTGTTTTAGAGGCGATGAAGGGAGGAGCTTTAAGCAATGAGGATAGTTTGGGGAAATCAACAGAAAATAATAACGATCACTCCTCAACATCAGGAAGTGCTTAATCTTGTTGGTCGGGAAATCGAACGTCGCTTTGATTTGGGAGAAGAAACAGAAGTAAGTATTACTTTTGTTGATGATCAAATGATTAAAGATTTAAATAGAGATTATCGGGGTATAGATCAGGCTACAGATGTGTTATCATTTGCATTTGATGAAGAAGTTGAGGGAGCGAAGACAACTCCCTCTGATTGTTGTCAGATTCATTTATTAGGGGAGATTGTTTTTTCTTTGGAAAGAGTTGAGAAGCAGGCCGAGGAGTACGGGCATAGTTTTGTTCGAGAACTGGCTTTTTTAACCGTACATGGCATGCTTCATCTTTTAGGTTATGATCATCAAGAGGAACTGGAAACTCAAGAAATGAGAAAAATGGAAAAGGAAATTATGAACTCATTATCTAGTGCCATTAGTATTTAGGAGGGAAATTTTTGTCGCAAGCACAGGTTTTTCAATTAATTTTTCTTATTGTTTTATTATGTTTGTCTGCCTTTTTCTCGGCATCGGAAGCTGCTATTTTTTCCGCAAATAAGGTGAAAATACGGCATCTAGCTGAAGAAGGAAATAAACGGGCTATCTTGTTGAGACGTTTGTTAGAACAGCCGGGCAGACCTATTTCTACAATTCTCATTGGTAATAATGTTGTAAATATCGGTTCTACTGCGTTAGCTACCAGTTTAGCCATTACTTTTTTTGGAAGCTCCGGAGCAGGAATTGCTACGGCTGTAATGTCTGTTTTAATCTTAATTTTTGGGGAAATTACCCCTAAGACTTTAGTCGCCAGACGACCTGAGGATTTTTCTTTACGTACAAGTGGTTTTATCGATAAACTAGGTAAAGTTTTATCACCGCTAATTTACGTTTTAAATGCCTTTACGAATATGCTGGTTAAATTAGTAGATGGATCGGTTAAGGAGAAGCAGTTTATCACCGAAGAAGAATTGAGAATGTTGGTTAACGTAGGAGAAGAAGAAGGATTTATTGACGAAGATGAGCGAGAGATGATTGATAGTATTTTCGAATTCGATGATACTCTTGTTCGTGAAGTCATGGTTCCCAGGATTGATATTCATGCGTTAGAGGTAGAAGATACTTTAGAGAATGCTATTAAATTAATCATGCAAGTTGGACATTCTCGAATTCCCGTATATGAACAAACAGTTGATAATATTATTGGTGTAATCTATGCTAAAGACTTGTTGAAAATCTTTTTTGAACCGGCAAGAGAAAAAATTACCTTAAAGGAATTAATGCGACCGGCATATTATGTTCCCGAAAGTAAAAAGGTACGTGATTTATTTGCGGAATTACGTAAGGAACAAGTACATATGGCGATCATTCTAGATGAATACGGTGGAACAGCGGGAATCGCTACGATTGAAGACCTTATTGAAGAAATAGTTGGTGAAATCCAGGATGAATATGATCGTGAAGAACAGGCGATAAAAAAGATGGAAGATGGTTCATTTCTTGTTGATGCCCGCACCTCTATTTCCGAAATTAATGAGGAAATTAAGATCGATTTATCTGATGATGAATATGATACTATCAGCGGTGTTGTTTTTCATCATTTAGGAAGATTGCCTAATGAAGGAGAGGAATTATATATAGGAAATCTTCAGGTTAAAGTAGAAAAAATTATGGGTAGAAGAATAGAAAAACTGCGTTTAAGAAAAGTGGAGTAGAGTTGAGTGATAGAGGGGTAAAAAATGAAAAAGAAATATGTTATCTGGAGCCTGTTAGCTTTTTTTCTAAGTGTGTTGCTGGGGTCTGTAACATTTAATATTGCTCATCCATATTTTAGAGGTGAAAAAACGCTACATAATAAAGAAACAGAAGATAATCCGAATATTATAGAAGGAGATCAAGAATACCCCTTTGCCGGATGGAAGGACAAACCTCGGCAAAGGGCACTTGTCGTAGTTATTGATAATTCAGTGAAAGCACGACCTCAAGCTGGACTGGAAAGAGCAGATGTTGTTGTTGAATTTCCTGTAGAAGGTGGATTGACCCGCTTTGTCGCTGTAATTAATATCGATGATATGGATTTGATTGGACCTATCCGTAGTGCGAGACCTTATATCGTTGATTTGGCCAAGGAGTATAAGGGAATTTTAATTCATGCGGGGGGTTCGGAGGACGCTTTAAAAATCTTAGAAGAAGGAACACTGGAACATTTTGATGAAATAAACGGTGGAGTGCAAGTAGCTTCATCTTTTTGGCGAATTCCCGATCGGGAAAAACCGCATAATCTTTTTACAAGCTCTGATGTTTTACGTCATACTATTAAAAAGTTAAAATTAAATTTTGCTACTTTATCTCCGCAGAGACCATTGCTTTCTTGGGAAGAAGAAATTCAGGGGAATAAAGTGGAGAATATCAATATTTATTATGCTCATAAGAGTAGTGCGGTTAGCTTTTCTTATCATGAGGAGCAAGGGGTTTTTTATCGTTATATAGAAGACAATCAGCCTCATTTGACTTATTTGGGAGAGCATTTAAAGGTTGCTAATGTGATTATTCAAATTGTTCCGTTTCGTTACACTGACGGTGATGGACATTTGCAGTTAATTATGCATGGTGAGGGTGAAGCACTAATATTTCGTAAGGGGACGGTTATTGAGGGCCGCTGGAAGAAAACTCCGGGTGGATTTACAGAGTTTATTGATAAACAAGGTAAGATAGTTCCTCTGTTGGAAGGACCTACTTGGATTGCTGTTGTTCCTCGCGGTTTGCGGATAGATTATTGAGGTGATGAAAATGGGAAATCCAAATTTCCAAGAAGCAAATAGAAAGTTTTTTCAGGAGTTGTATGCTGCTGCCAAACAAGTAAGGGAATATGCCTATGCTCCCTATTCGCATTTTTCGGTAGGTGCTGCAATATTAAGTAGTGAGGGAGAAATTTTTACCGGTTGTAATGTGGAAAACGCTTCCTATGGCTTATCTGTTTGCGCGGAAAGGGTAGCGGTATTTAAAGCAGTTTCTCAAGGCTGTTCTTCGTTTCGGGCTTTGGTTCTCGTAACTGATGGTGAGACACCTGCTTCTCCTTGCGGAGCATGTCGTCAGGTTTTGGCTGAATTTTCTCCGGAATTAGAAGTGTTTATGTGTAATCTAAAGGGAAAGATAGTGCATACTACTGTTGAAAAATTATTACCTTATACTTTTCGATTCAAAAAGGCCGGGGAGGAATATGTTAAATGAAGGAAGGCTTTAAATCAGGCTTTGTTGCTTTGGTGGGTCGACCAAATGCGGGTAAATCCACGCTTTTAAATAAAATCATAGGTCAAAAAGTAGCTATTATTTCTGACAAACCCCAGACGACAAGAAATAAAATAGCCGGGGTTTTAACGGAAACTAATTTTCAAGTCATTTTTTTAGATACTCCCGGGATTCATAAACCGCTAGATCAATTAGGAAAAGTTATGGTTAGCACATCTATGAATACTTTGCATGAAGTAGATATTATTTATTATGTAATTGATGCCACCGTGCCATTTGGGGGTGGGGAGTCTTATCTTATCGAAAAGCTACAAAAAGTGGACACTCCTATTTTTTTACTCTTAAATAAAATAGATAGAATAAAAAAACCTGACCTGTTACCTTTGATTGATTTTTATCATCAGAAAGGTAAATGGACAGGAATAGTCCCTATATCTGCTCTTACAGGGGAAAATTTAGACTCTTTACTCAAAGCGACAGCAGACTTATTGCCGGAGGGACCAATGTATTATCCTCCGGATGCTCTTACTGATCAACCGGAAAGAATTCTTATAGCGGAATTAATTAGGGAAAAGATCCTTTTATCTACAAGGGAGGAGATCCCTCATTCTGTTGCTGTAGTTGTTGATTTAATGGAACCAAGGTCTGAGAAGCTTCTCTATGTAGGTGCCACCATTTATGTGGAACGGGCTTCGCAAAAGACCATTATTATCGGGAAAAAAGGAGAAATGCTGAAAACGATTGGTTCGTTAGCTCGTAAGGAGATAGAAGGTCTTTTGGGAACACAAGTCTTTTTGGAGTTATGGGTAAAGGTAAAAGAAAATTGGCGTAATAGCATGAAAAGCATTCGTGTTTTAGGGTATCAGCATTCTGATTAAGGTTACGATGAGGAGGCTTTGTTTTGTTCAGTTTAAAAGAGCTTATCCAAAGTATTGATCATACCCTATTAAAGCCTGATGCAACACAAAAAGATTTTTTTCATCTGTGCTGTGAAGCTAAGGAATTAGGGCTTAAGGCAGTTTGTGTTTTGCCTTATGTTGTACCATTTTGTGTGCAACAATTACAAGCGTCTTCGGTTGTTGTGGCTACAGTAGTAGGTTTTCCATTGGGAGCTAATAGTTGGGGGATTAAAGCTCTGGAAGCACAAAGAGCATTTACGGATGGCGCAGCTGAGGTAGATATGGTTTTGAATATTGGCGCTTTAAAAGACAGACGTATTTCCGATGTTTTTACCGAGATAGAGGAGGTTGTTAAGGTAGCCCATACATTTTCCGGTAAGGTTGTCAAAGTGATTATTGAAACAGCTTTGCTAACTGCAGAGGAAAAGAGAATAGCTTGTGAATTGGCGGTGAAAGCAGGAGCAGATTTTGTAAAAACTTCTACCGGGTTTAATTGTGGAGGAGCAACAGTTGATGATGTCAGGTTAATGGTCGAAACGGTAGGCGAGAAAGCTAAAGTGAAAGCTGCGGGAGGAATCAGGACTTGGGCTCAGGCGGAAAAACTGTTATTGGCAGGAGCCAGCCGACTTGGTACAAGCAGCGGTAAAAATATTGTTACTCAGTATTTAGAACAATATCAGAAGGATAAAAACTGAAGACGTAGCAGGGGGACGGTGGTGGCAGGTGAAACGTCCCCCTGCCACCATCGTCCCCTCCCTGCCACCCTTCGACAAGAACAAAGAGTCGATAAAAAAATTTTTACGGCTCTTTGTTTTCTTTTTCCGGATTAGGTATAATTAAAAGTGTCAATCCAGAGTCGCTATATTTTTGGTAATAAAAAGCTAGTATATAGATGCAAGTAAGCGTGTAAGTTTAAATTTACAAATAAAATCTCAGGAGGTAAGGATACATGGTTCAACTAAAGAACAAAGTTTTCTGGGATTATTTTTTGGCAACAGGTAACATTGGCGCTTATCTTATTTTTTGTGAATTAAAACAAAAGAAGTATAAATTTTTGAGAAGGAAGATAAATTCTTAAGAATAAGAGGAGAACGGAATTTGTGAATTGAGGGGATAGATCTTGAGCCTGTATAAAACAAAGGCTTTGGTTTTACGTAGTAGAAAATATCGAGAGGCAGATTGTCTGCTTACTTTGCTAACACAGAAAAAAGGAAAAATAAGTGCTATTGCTAAAGGAGTTAGAAAAGCCAAGAGCCGACTTCGGGGAGGGGTGCAGTTATTTACCCATAATGAAATGCTTTTGTCTGAGGGGCGCAACTTAGATGTTGTAACACAGAGTGAGTGTTTAGAAGCTTTTACGACGGTAGGAAATGATATGGAGGCAATGGCGGCAGCATGCTATTGGTGTGAATTATTGGATTCGTTTATTCCTATGGAGCAAAATGATGCCGAATTATATACTCTGGCCTTAGCGGGATTTCATCTTTTGGCGTTAGAACATCATGAATTAATTATCAGGGCACTGGAAATAAAGCTTCTTTCTCTTTTAGGATTTATGCCTAATATGGATTGTTGCGTTTCCTGTGGAAGGTCTTTGTTGGAAGAACAGAAAGTCTTCTTTTCAGTGGGAGGAGGAGGTGTCGTATGTTCTTGTTGTAAGAAAGAGGACACTGTGTTTTTTACCCCGGAGACCTTAAAGGTTTGGCGGCAAATTCAAAGAATGAATTTAAGTATGCTAAAAAGATTGAAAGTAAGTAGAGAAGGATTAAAGATATTGGATGATGTGTTAGAAAGGTTCATTATTTATCAGTTAGATTATCCTCTTAAGTCACGTCGTGTTTTAAAAGAAATATGGGCGAATAATACTTTTTTCAATAAAAACAGGGTAGAATAAACATTATAACAACCATTTATAGGGAGGTTTTAATATGGACGAATTAGAAAAAATAGATATTATCAGAGAAAGGTTAGGTGTTACCTATAAAGAGGCTCAAGAGGCCTTACAAGCAGCAGACGGTGATGTTGTGCAAGCTCTGATTAATCTGGAGGGGCCTAATAAAAAATGGGATGATAAACTTGAGGAAAAGGGTCAGAAATTAATAGATTACATTAAAGATATTATAAAAAAAGGCAATGTAACAAAAGTAAGAATAAAAAAGAAAGATAAGGTAGTGTGGGAAATATCGGCTACGATTGGAGCTCTTGGTGTTGGTGGGATTTTACTTAGCCCGATTCTTACCGTAATTGGGGTTGTTGGAACCATTGCGGCTTTTGTTAATGATTACACCTTGGAAATTGTACGTCCGAATGGCAATGTCGAACACCATGATTTGAAATTTTTGGAGGAAGAAAATAGTAACGAACAGGATAATTAGCTCATAGTATATTTAAGGTAAGGCAAGAAAGTGGGTATTGACAATTTTTTCACAGCTGTTATACTAGGTATTAATATTTATAGCAAATGATGCAGTCAAGAGGGATAGGTAATCTTCTTGATGAAGAGCAGACCATTACAAGATAAGATAAAAAACTATACTTTTTGTAAAGTAGAAAGTTGGTTTATAGATCTTGTGATGAAGTCGGGCATTAACGCAGCAGGGAAAACCTGTGGGACTTCTGTTAAGTTCCATAGGTTTTTTTATACTTAATAATATCCTGTTGTTTTTTGGAGGAGCTTTTTATGTTTCAAAAAATTAATGAGTACATCTTAAAAAAGATGATTCCGGCGTGGGAAAATACCGGCGATCAACATGTACGTGCTGCTTATGGTTATTTGGAAGGTTGGCTTAGTATTGTTCTTAATATGGTAATGGCAGTTGTGAAAATAATTTGCGCTTTGTGGATAAATAGTATTTCTTTACTTGCCGATGCCTTTCATACTTTTTCTGATGTCCTAACCTCTATAGCTATTATTCTTGGTTTTAAAATCTCGGAAAAGCCGCAGGATGAAGAGCACCCTTTTGGACATGGTCGGGCAGAATATGTCACCACATTTATTGTCTCGGCAGTCCTTATTTTGGCTGGGGCGGAGTTTTTAAAGCAATCCATAGGGAAGTTACTTAATCCTGAACCGGTAGATTACAAATTTACCGTTTTTGTTGTCTTGATCTTTTCAGCGATTATCAAGGAGTGGCTCTTTGATTTTGCCCGATTTTTGGGATTAAGAATTAATTCTCAGTCTCTAATAGCTGATGGCTGGCATCATCGTAGTGATGCTATAGCTTCTTTGTTACTGGCAGTAGCATTATTTATGACTCAATTTGGCTTCTATGTCATAGATGCGGTATTAGGGATAATAGTTTCTTTCCTTATTATATATACGGGGTTGGAGTTAATTAGGGATTGCAGCAGTGAAATCATTGGTAAAGCTCCTACAAAAGAATTTATTCAGGAAGTAAAGGAGATTGTTTTAAATGTTGATGGTGTAAAAAATATCCATGATATCCAGGTACATCAATATGGACAAAAGAAATATGTTAATGTGCATATAGAAGTTGAACCGGAGTTAAGTGTAAGGCAGTCACATTACATTGCGGATTTTGTAGAGAAAATATTGAATAAGCAATTAAAGGTGAATTCTTTAGTGCATACAGACCCGTATCAGGAGAGTTGACAAAGAGCTTTTGCTTTGATAAATTAATGTTAAAAGTTAATTAAATATGGTGATGAAGGGAAGAGTACTTACGTTAACAACTATAGCGAGCCGGGGAGGGTGAAAGCCTGGTGTGTGAAGTAGGGAAAAGGCGCCCTGAACCAAGTAAAGGCATACAAAGAGGGTCTGTTTTTGACCAAGCAGGGTGGAACCGCGGGAATAACCTCTCGTCCCTACAGCTTTTAGGCTGCTGGGAGAGAGGTTTTTTATATTTTAATTTTATTTATGGTATATAAAGTAGGAGTGTGATTTAAATGAATTTCCAAGAAATAATCTTAGCTTTGAATAAGTTTTGGGGAGAGCAAGGTTGTATTATTCAACAACCTTATGATTTGGAAAAAGGTGCAGGGACAATGAATCCGGCCACTTTTTTAAGGGCATTGGGACCTGAGCCGTGGAATGTGGCTTATGTCGAGCCCTCCCGTCGTCCCACAGACGGACGTTATGGGGAGAATCCTAATCGTCTGCAGCACTATTATCAGTATCAGGTTATTTTAAAACCTTCTCCGGATAATGTGCAGGAATTGTATTTAGATAGTCTGAAAGAATTGGGTATTAATCTGCTAGAACATGACTTGCGTTTTGTGGAGGACAATTGGGAATCTCCAACATTAGGTGCTTGGGGGTTAGGCTGGGAAGTTTGGTTAGATGGTATGGAGGTAACACAGTTTACTTATTTTCAACAGTGTGGAGGAATTGACTGTCATCCTGTATGTGCAGAATTAACTTATGGCTTGGAACGTATCGCCATGTTTATTCAAGGGAAAGAAAATGTTTATGACATTGAATGGGTTAAGGGGATAACTTATGGAGATATTCATCATCAGACAGAAGTAGATTATTCCCATTATAATTTTGAAGTTGCAGATACGGATTTGTTATTTAAACTTTTTGATGCTTATGAACAGGAAGCATTGCGCTTAGTAGAAAAGAAACTGGTACAACCTGCTTATGATTATGTTTTAAAGTGTTCCCATACTTTTAATCTTCTTGATGCCCGTGGTGCAATTAGTGTTACGGAAAGGACCAGTTTTATTGCCAGAGTGAGAAATATGGCGCGGTTATGTGCTCAAGCCTATGTTGAGCAACGGGAATCTTTAGGGTATCCCTTAATAAAGGGAAAGGAACAGGGGGTATAATTGATGGCAGATTATTTATTAGAAATCGGGACTGAAGAAATCCCGGCAAAATTTATGACCGGGGCTTTAGCGCAATTAAAAGAATTAGCGGTAAATAAGTTACAAAAACAAAGGATAAAATTTGATAGTATTCGTACAATGGGAACGCCCCGTCGTTTGGCGCTTATAGTTGAGGGTATGGCTGATAAGGAAGAAGATTTGCGTCTTGAGGTACGTGGACCGGCGAAAAAAGCGGCTTTTGATTCTTTAGGTCAACCGACTAAGGCTGCTTTAGGTTTTGCCCGCTCTCAAGGTGTTTCTGTAGAAGATTTAGTGGTGAGAGATTCAGAGAATGGCGAATATGTCTATGCCTTGAAAGAGACAAAAGGTAGACCAACTGCGGAAGTTCTTGCGGAAATTGTACCTCAGCTGATTAAAGAAATTAATTTTCCCAAACCTATGCGTTGGGGTGCACATGAAATGCGTTTTGCCCGTCCTATTCGTTGGTTGGTTTCCCTTCTGGATGAACAGATAATTCCTATAGAAATGGTGGGGCTACATGCTGACAGAATTACCAGAGGACATCGCTTTTTAGGTGAACAACAAATTGTGATCGAGCATCCGCTTACTTATGAGGCACAATTAAAGGATAATTATGTCTTGGTAGACCAAGACGTCAGAAAAGCAGAGTGCTGGCGGCAGATTCAGGCTGAAGCCGATAAAATTCAAGGCAAGTTACAAGAAGACGAGAAATTGTTAGAGGAAGTAGTTTTTTTACTTGAATGGCCTACAGCTTTAGTTGGTAGTTTTTCTGCCGAATATTTGAGTTTGCCCGAGGAAGTTATTATAACTCCTATGCGGGAGCATCAACGCTATTTCCCTGTGCGCAATCAGGAGGGCAATCTTCTAAATCGTTTTATCACTGTGCGTAATGGAAATTCTGAATATCTGGATCTTGTGCGCGCAGGAAATGAGAAGGTGTTAAAAGCTAGATTAGCAGATGCACGCTTTTTCTGGGAAGAGGATTTAAAAACTAAGTTGGAAGATTATTTGCCGCGTCTCGAGAAGATTGTTTTTCAAGAAAGCTTAGGTACGGTTGCGCAAAAAACGGAGCGGGTCGTGAATATAGTTTCTCGGCTTGCTGAAAAGTTACAGCTGGATTGTACTCTTACCCAAAAAGCTTGTCGTGCTGCTCAGTTAGCTAAAGCTGATTTGGTGACAAATATGGTGGGTGAATTCCCGGAACTTCAAGGAATTATGGGGCGTTATTATGCTCTTGAATCAGGAGAAGACCAAGCGGTAGCACAGGCGATTTTAGAACATTATCAGCCTCGTTATGCCGGAGATGATCTACCGGCAAGTTTAGAGGGAGCGCTAGTAAGTATCGCGGATAAAATGGATACTTTAGTCGGATGTTTTGCTATTGGCATAGAACCTACCGGATCGCAAGATCCCTACGCTTTGAGGCGTCAGGCCTTAGGGGTCTGTCTGATTATTTTAGAGCATCAGTTTGAATTAAATCTTAACGAATTGACAGAAATAGCTTTAGCTAATTATCAAGGAATTGTTCCTTCAGCAAACCTTGGACAAGAAACAGTTGATAAAATTAGAGATTTTTTCCAAGCACGGATAAAAAATATTCTAACAGAAAAAGAACATAAATATGATGTAATAGATGCCGTACTTGCTGTGGAAAACGGGGATTTACTTACCACATTGAAGAGAGCGGAAGTTCTAAGTCGCATGAAGGATGAAACGGAATTTAAAGAATTATTAACTATATTTACGCGAGCTTATAACTTATCCAAAAAGAACTCCGGTGGAAAAATTGACCCCAGTTATTTTGAGGATGATACAGAGAAACTGCTTTATGAAGCATTAGCAAGAACTGAAGAAAAGCTTAATCCTTTTCTTACACAAAGAAATTTTACTGAAGTGATTAATGAACTTTCTACTCTAACCGGTTATGTTAATGATTTTTTCACTGCTGTTATGGTGATGTGTGAGGATGATAAGGTACGTAATAATCGTTTGGGTCTGTTAAGGTGTTTAGTTAATTTGACACAAAAAGTGGGAGATCTAAGTAAAATTGTGTAATTCCATAAAATATAAAGTTGGTTTTCAAAAAATATAGCTATTTTTACTTTCAAAAATGATAAGTATGTATTAAAATAATAAATAGTGTAACATTATTAGATAAAAAACTTAAAAAGTATAACACAATAAAATAATATGGAGGTGATTAAGATTCAATTAACGGAGCGCCAGGAGCAGATTCTGAAAATTGTTCAGGAAAAGGGCCCGATTATTGGGGAGGATATTGCTGACATCTTGGGTGTAGTTAGGTCCACCCTGCGACCAGATTTTGCTTTTTTGACTAAATGTGGTTTTTTAGAGGCGCGTCCTAGAGTTGGTTATTATTACACGGGAAAAAGACTGGTTTCTCAAGTAACGGAATATGTAAAGAATCTTAAAGTTAAAGATTGGATGTCAGCGCCGGTTGTTGTTGATGAGGGTGTAACTGTTTATGATGCTATTGTTAATTTATTTCAGAATGATGTAGGTTCTCTGTATATCACTAGTGAAGGCGGAATTTTAGAAGGAGTTGTTTCCCGTAAAGATTTATTAAAAATTGTTCTAGGTCAGGCAGATATTCATAAAATACCAATCAATATTGTGATGACAAGAATGCCTAATGTTGTTTCGATTAATGCAGATGATTCTTTATGGAGTGCAGCTAAGAAACTGGTAGATCATGAGATCGATTCCCTTCCGGTAGTTAAACCCGCATTCTATAATGGGCGGGAAGGCTTAGAAGTAATAGGTAGAATTACTAAGACTAATATTACGTTGGCATATGTACAAATGGGACTTAACGATTTATAATTTTTTTTAGCAGCTTTATTTAAATTAATAGTGAGGTGGATAAGTGTGAGTAAAACTAAGTATGTGTTCCTATTTAACGAAGGGAAGGCAGAGATGAAAGCTTTATTGGGTGGTAAAGGTGCGAACCTCGCCGAAATGAAAAGCATTGGTTTACCTGTGCCACCTGGTTTAACCATTACCACGGAAGCTTGTAAGGAATATTTCAAACAGGGCGAAAAATTACCTAAAGGATTAGAAGAAGAAATCTGGGAAAAACTTTCCGACGTTGAAAAAGAAACCGGTAAAAAATTTGGAGATTCCACTAATCCTCTGCTTGTTTCAGTTCGTTCCGGTGCTCCGGTTTCTATGCCGGGTATGATGGATACTATACTTAATTTAGGTCTTAATGAAGATACTATGGCCGGTCTGATTAAATCTACCAACAATCGTCGTTTTGTTTTGGATTGCTATAGACGTTTTATTCAAATGTTTGCTAATGTTGTTATGGAAGTTGAACATAGTCTTTTTGAGAAGGCGATAGACCAAGTTAAAGAAGAAGCAGGTGTAAGTGTAGATAAGGATTTGAGCGCCGCAGATTTAGAAAAGTTGATCGAAAAATATAAAGCTATTGTACAAGAAAAAACAGGTCGTTCATTCCCAACTGATCCTAAAGAACAACTAATGATGGCTGTTAGGGCGGTTTTTGCGTCATGGTATAATCCTCGGGCTGAAGTTTATCGGAAAATCAATCGCATCCCTGATGATTTAGGCACAGCCGTTAATGTTCAGACGATGGTTTTTGGTAATACAGGAGATGATTCGGGGACCGGAGTTGCTTTCACACGTAATCCATCTACGGGGGAAAAGAAAATCTATGGAGAATACCTAATGAATGCACAAGGCGAGGATGTTGTAGCCGGAATTCGTACACCTCATCCGATCAGTGATTTAGAGAAGGAATCTCCTGAGATATATGCCCAATTTGTTGAGATCTGCAATACTTTGGAAAATCATTATCGTGATATGCAAGATATTGAGTTTACAATCGAACAAGGTAAACTTTATATTCTCCAGACAAGAAGCGGCAAGAGGACAGCGCACGCTGCGGTTAAAGTCGCCGTTGATATGCATGAAGAAGGCTTGATTTCTAAAGAAGAAGCATTATTAAGAGTTGAACCCAGTTCTTTGAATCAATTATTACACAGGAGAATTGATCCTATTGCTAAGTTGAATGTTGTGGCTCAAGGACTTCCTGCTTCGCCGGGAGCGGCTTCCGGAGCGATTGTCTTAAATGCGGATAAAGCAGAAGAGTTGGGTAAAGAAGGTAAAAAGGTAATCTTAGTAAGTACAGAGACAACCCCGGATGATATACATGGAATTGTGGCTGCACAAGGTGTTCTAACCAGTAGAGGCGGGATGACCAGTCACGCTGCAGTGGTAGCACGTGGTATGGGTAAATGTTGTGTTTGTGGTTGTGAAAGCATAAAAATAGATTTTGAGGCTGGACAAATTCAGATAAAAGACTTAGTCCTTAAAGAGGGTGACGTTATTTCTCTGGATGGAAGTACCGGTCGGGTGATGTTAGGAGAGGCAAAACTTATTGATCCCGCATTAAGTGGTGAATTCCAGAAATTACTTACATGGGCTGATGAAGTAAAAAGATTAGGTGTTCGTACTAATGCTGATACTCCTGCTGATGCTGCAAAAGCTCGCGAATTTGGTGCAGAAGGAATTGGTTTGTGTCGGACCGAGCACATGTTTATGGCTCCGGATCGTATTCCCATTGTGCAGAAAATGATTTTATCAGAAACCTTGGAACAGAGACAAGAAGCCTTGAATAAACTCTTGCCGATCCAAGAAGAAGATTTTTATGGAATATTAAAGGCTATGGATGGTTTCCCCGTAACAATTCGTCTTTTAGACCCGCCTTTACATGAATTCCTTCCTGATACAGAAGAATTAGCTATTGAAATTGTGGAAATGAAACATAGGAATGCTGATCCGAAGGATATAGCGGAAAAAGAAAATTTACTGATGAAAGCTAGAAGCTTACATGAATTCAACCCAATGCTGGGACACAGAGGTTGCCGTTTAGGGGTCACTTATCCTGAGATTTATCGGATGCAAGCCAGAGCTATTTTCCAAGCTTGTGCGCGTTTAGTAAAAGAAGGAGTCGTTGTTATCCCTGAAGTAGAAATTCCTTTAGTAATAGACAGAAATGAATTAACATTCTTAAGAGGTGAAATAGAAAAAGTAGCCGAAGAAGTGATGGCAGAAACCAACATTAAATTTGAATACTTTGTCGGAACTATGATTGAATTGCCACGTGCTTGTCTGACTGCTCATGAGCTTGCTGAAGCTGCAGATTTCTTCTCCTTTGGTACAAATGATTTAACTCAAACTACTTTAGGTTTTAGTCGTGATGATGCTGAAGGTAAATTTATGACACCTTATCTCGAGAAAAAGATTCTTAAAGAGAATCCTTTCATGGTAATTGATCGGGACGGTGTTGGTCAATTAATGCAACTGGCTGTTACGAAAGGTCGGTCCACAAAGAAAGATTTGTTAATTGGTATTTGTGGAGAGCATGGTGGAGATCCTAATTCTGTAGAGTTCTGTCATTTAATCAATTTGGATTTTGTTAGCTGCTCACCATTCCGCGTACCTATTGCCCGGTTAGCTGCCGCTCAAGCGGCGATTATCAATAAAGATTAATCGAGGTAAGGCTAAAAAATATAGATAAAGCTTATTAGACTTCATGTGTTAAGGCTTTAAGAATTTCTAATAAAAAATAGAATGAGGGTACTGACACTTAATATTTTTTTTAGTGTTAGTACCCTATTTTGTTATAACTATTACTTAATAATTGTATAAATTACCATAAATATGAGTTGATATTTTTAACAAATAATAAAATAGCAACCAATTGAATATAACAAATAAAAAAAGGAGAAATATATATGAATTTAAAAGGTAGTAAGACGTATGAAAATTTAATGAGGGCATTCGCAGGAGAGAGTCAGGCAAGAAATCGTTATAATATAGCCTCATCTGCTGCAAAGAAAGAAGGATTTCATGTAGTCGGAGCTGTATTTGATTATACTGCAGAACAGGAGAGAGCACATGCTAAAGTTTTCTATCAAAAGCTAAAAGATTTTGCAGGTGATAATATTAACATTTCCGGGGCTTATCCCGTTGATTTGTGTGATGATACCGTTAAGGCTCTGAGGGCAGCTCAGCATAATGAGTTAGAAGAATGGAATGAAGTATATAAGAGTTTTGGAAAAATAGCCAAGGAAGAGGGTTTTACGGAAATTGCGCAGGTTTTTGAGGGTATAGCAAATATTGAAAAAACCCATGCAGATAGATTTGGGAGACTAGCTGATGAAATAGAAAACGGAGCTATATTCAGGAGGGAAGAAGAAATTCCTTGGATTTGTACTGTATGTGGCAATATTCATGTAGGTAAAGATGCGCCAGAGATTTGTAATGTATGTCAACATCCACAAGGGTTTTTCATGCCATTTTCTGATTCATTTTTTGGAAAATAAAGCTTTAGTATTTCTGTATCAAGAGAAACAGGGTATTGACACTTATTTTTTTAGGTGTTAGTACCCTGTTTTTATGTATATCTGAGGTAACCTACTTGTCTATGTGAGCATATCATATTATGTAACTAAATCTGATGTTAAAACTTTGAGAGGAGTGAAGATATGCATTCTGATGATGAATCAAGAGCTTGCTTGAAAAAAGAGAGTAAAGATATTAAACCAACTTTAGTAAACAACAATAATTGCCAAATAGTAGAGAAAGAAAACACGTCTATCTGTCGCCCCTGCCCGCCGACAGAACTGCTCAAAAACGGTGGGTTTGAAGAGATTGGTGTATTTGATAGCTTTGCTTATTGGCTTGAAGACACAGACGGTATTAGTATTGCTGAGTCGGATCTCGCATATGAAGGGCGGTTTAGTGCGCAATTTGGTTCTACACCGTCAGCTAATGTAGAAATAAAAACTGCTGAATTTCAGCAATGGGTTACTGTGACTCCCGGATGTTTCTTGGTTTTAAGCTTTGCCGATAATTTCCTGCAGGCTGGAGACGGATTTCGCGATCTTAAAATCAGTGCTAAGGTCTTTCAAGGGGCGGCTAATTTCATAGATATTGAATATGATTATGATTCTGTTCAGGCGAGGCAGGGTTATGTTTTCCACCAGAAAGTGTCGGATGTTCCTATACCTTTTGATGTCACCAGCGTTTCTGTGGAGTTTTTCGTGGAGATAGAAGATCAGGGCACTACAAATCCAACCTTTTGGCTGCTTGACGGTGTATCTTTAAGAGCAATTTAGTTTTTCACATACAATTTTAGTTCTTCATATACAATATAGAATAGACAATAGAAAAGGGTACTGTTTTTAATGTACATGTAAGACAGTATCCTTTTCTATTGTCTATGTCTATTTTTAAACTCCAAGGAATTTTGAAAATGCTGAAGAGATTGGTTATAATAAGGTTTCGAAACCACTAATTGTTAACTGAAAAATGATAGAAGGGGTGGTAATATATGCGGTTGTTTATGGCGATTAATTTTAATGAGGAGATAAAGGCCAGTCTTAATGAGATTATCAATAGACTTAAAGAACAGGCAATTCAGGGAAATTTTACTTTGGTGGAAAATTTACATCTAACCTTGGTATTTCTAGGGGAGGTTGTTCCTGCTAAAGTTAATAACATAAAACAGCTTATGGATAAAGTTAATATAGCTCCATTTGTCTTGACGATCAGAGATCATCTGGGACATTTTAAACGGGATGGCGGAGATATCTATTGGTTGGGGATAGACAGAAACAATAGGCTCTTTGCTCTTCAGAAACAACTTAGTCAAGAACTTATGCTAGCAGGTTTTTCTATAGATAAACGAGAGTACAGACCACATTTAACTTTAGGTAGAAGAATTATACTTAATCAACAGTTTAATCAAGCGGAGTTTTCTAAATTAATAAAACCCATGCAAATTGAAATAAGTAAAATCAGCTTAATGAAGTCTGAACGGCTCAAAGGTAAATTAACCTATACAGAAATTTATGCAAAAAAATTACGAAATGACAGCTGAAATGGATTATACAGTTATCATTTCTATAATCATCTATATAAGATAACAGTATATAAGAAGACGGATTTATTTGCTATAATAACTATTAATTATTATATGTGGACGAGGGTTTTTTGATGAAATATAGATATGCAGAAAAAGATAATTACGAAAACTTTGCCAGTGGCCGTGTTCTCTATCATGGAAGTGGTATGACCAATTTTCCGGTAAGATTAGCCCAAGAGATTTATGGAAGGTGCTTACAATACTCATCTAAAAAGAATAACATTTGTTTATATGATTGTTGTTGTGGTGGGGGATATTTACTTACCGTATTGGGATTTTTAAATCAAGACACGATTGGGAGAATCATGGGAAGTGACATTAACTTAGAATTACTTAATACAGCAAAAAAGAATTTATCATTATTAAGTAAAGAAGGAATAAACCGGCGAATAACAGAGATTGAGCAAATGATCTTAAGTTATCAAAAGCAAGCACATCTAGAAGCTAAAAACAGTGCTATTGTCCTCAAGAGTTTGCTTAGAACCAAGATTGAATTTGATGTTTTTTATGCTGATGCTTTAGAGGAGATTAATCTTAGAATAAAACCAGATATTATTGTTACTGATGTCCCTTATGGTTATATGGTCGACTGGAGAGGAAATGAGGAGAAAGTTATAGATAAGTTATTAGATGTACTCCATGGTATTTGTTCTGCAGATACAATTATAGGGCTTTGTATGAATAAGCAACAAAAAGTAAAAAATGAAAAATTTATACGTTTAGAAAAACAACAAATCGGAAAAAGGAAATTCGAAATCTTGCGTACCCATGAATGAAGTTTAGAGAGGTGAAAGATATGCAGGAAAAAATCAAAGCACTAAAGGTGGCTTTCCCCTATACTATTCCTGTACTTATTGGGTTTACCTTTTTAGGTATTGCCTTTGGGATATTAATGAACAGTAAGGGTTATGGTGTTGGATGGACAGTTTTGTTCAGTCTTTTAGCATTTGCAGGTTCAGCACAATATGTGGCAATTACTTTTCTCACATCAGTTTTTAATCCAATTTACGCCTTGCTGATGACCTTAATGGTAAATGCTCGGCATATCTTTTATGGTATTTCAATGCTTGATAAGTATAAAGATACCGGTAAATTAAAAGCATATTTGATTTTTGGTCTGTGTGATGAAACCTTTTCGATTGTTTGTTCAACAGAGCCACCTGAAGGTGTAAATAGAAACTGGTTTATGTTTTTCATTACGTTGCTTGACCATAGCTATTGGGTTATAGGCTCTGCACTTGGTGGGCTGTTGGGTTCGATGATTTCTTTTAATACCAAGGGCCTAGATTTTGTTTTAACTGCCCTTTTTGTGGTAATTTTTGTGGGACAATGGAAAGCTCAGAAAAACCATAAACCGGCGATAATCGGTGTTTTGTGTTCTGTTATTTGTTTGGTTATCTTCGGACCTAGCAATTTTATTATACCTGCTATGATTGCGATCTTAGCAGTATTAACAATATCGCGAAAAGAATATCTAGTAGAGAAAGAGTTAGCAGAGAAAAAACTAGCAGAGGAGGGAGCACAGTGACATTAACAGCTCTTGAAACCTTTATTATTATTTGCATGGTAACTATTGGCACGATTATTACAAGGTTTTTACCTTTTATTCTATTTCAAGGTACGAAGTCAAATAATTCATATATTAGTTATCTTGGACGATTTTTGCCGTATTCTGCCATTGGTTTATTGGTAGTATATTGTCTTAGAGCTGTTAGTTTTAAAACACCCACATCTTGGCTTCCGGAGGCAATAGCGATCATTTGTATTACTGTGCTTCACCATTGGAAGGAGAATATACTTCTGAGTATTGGGGGCGGTACAATTCTCTATATGGTGCTTGTCCAATATGTTTTTATTTAAAAGTTAAAAAGGTTTTTATAAAGCAAAGGTATTGTTTTTTAATTATAAAAAACAATACCTTTGCTTGCTATGCAGATATGAGAACAGTTGATATGAAGTAAAGTGTGAGATTAGCATTTAATATTAGTGATGTTCTTCCGCTTCTTCTCTCGTTTTATGAATTGTTCCATGCGGATGCTCAGGTGGGGCATAGATTGAATACAGTTTTAGGGGTACGCAACCTGTATTCGTCAGATTATGCCATTTCCCGGCGGGAATTATTATGGCAAAGTCATCACAAACGTTTCTGCGGAAATTCAAGCAATCTTTTCTATCTCCCATTTCTACGAGCCCTTGACCTTGTTCAATACGTATAAATTGATCAACGTTGGGATGCATCTCTAAACCAATATCTTCGCCAACATTGATGCTCATTAAGGTTACTTGCAAATGGCATCCTGTCCATAAGGCCAGACGAAAATTATTGTTTTGCTTAGCAGCATCTTCAATATTGATGACAAAAGGTGCCGGTCCATAATCCTTTAATTGAATTGCTTGTTTTGGACAGTAGGGGTTATATATGGGCGAGTTAGTATAATAAGGACATGGCTTAAGATATGGATTTGTATTATAAAAATTATACATATTGTTATTCATTCCTTCCTTTCATCGTATTTAATGGTATTATATTCATAGTGGATAGGGCATGTGCTTATCGTATTTGGCAATTAATAATAAAAGGTAGGTGACAATATTTGTACTAAATAAATGAAATAATGCATACTAGAAGGAGTGTTTAAATTGAGTAATAACGCATCTCATCGTGTTGTATTATCCGGTTTACTTGTCGCTATTGGTCTGTTGTTGCCCTATTTTACCGCTCATGCTTTCGGAATACCCGGAATAGTGTTGTTGCCAATGCATCTACCAGTTTTTCTGATCGGTCTGTTATGCGGGCCGATGTACGGTGCTTTGGGAGGATTAATCATTCCCTTTCTTTCCAGCCTTTTGACGGGAATGCCGCCGTTTTTTCCCATGTTACCGATCATGTTGGGAGAGCTATTTACATATGGGTTTGTAAGTGGATTTCTTTATTATAAGGTCAGGATACCACTTTATCCTACAATAGTAATTTCTATGCTCTGCGGACGGGTAATCTATGGTTTGATCTTTGCCGTCTTGCTTAGGTTTAACAACGGGGTATTACAAGCATTGTCAGTAACCGGAGCTTTAATAGAAGGAATTCCGGGAATTATCATCCAATTATTATTGCTTCCCGTAATTGTTTCTTTTGCTCATCGGCATTTTCAATTTAATACAGAAATTAAAACCCTATCACTTGAAAAAGCGAAGCAAATGATTAAAGATGGAAAGGCAAGTTGTGTGATTATCAAAAACGATAAGATTATTCGTACATTATCTGGACAAGGCGTTTCTCCATTGTTGTTAATTTATGAAAATGAGCCGGAAATTTTGCAGGGTGCGTTTGTGGTCGACAAAGTGATTGGTAAAGCAGCGGCAATACTTCTGGTGCTTGGTGGCGCCAAAGGTGTCTATGGTTTAATAATGAGTGCTGCTGCCCGCGACTATTTAGGTGCCCATGGCTATCAGGTCAATTTTGGAAAAATTATCAACAGTATCGTCAATCGAACAGGTGATGGTATGTGCCCCTTGGAAAATTCTGTACTTGATATTGATAATCCAGAAATCGGCTATCATATGTTAAAGGAAACATTAAAAAGACTTAGAAGCGTAGGTTAAACGATAGAAAGCAATTGACTAAAAACTAATTTAGAAAAGCGAGGGATAGTAATGAAAAAGCTAGGATTTGGTTTAATGAGGTTACCACTAACTGAAGAAGGAAATCCTCAAAGTATTAATCAGGAATTATTGAATAAGATGGTGGATTATTTTTTAAAGCAAGGTTTTACTTATTTTGATACTGCTTATCTATATCATCAGGGAATGAGTGAGCTTGCAATGCGAAAAGCACTTGTTGAAAGGTATCCTAGGGAATCGTTTGTACTTGCAGATAAGATGCCTACATTTTTGATCAAGAAAAATGAAGATTATCAAAGAATTTTCAATGAGCAGTTAGAGAAATGCGGAGTTACTTATTTTGATTATTATTTGTTACATACCCTTGGTGTTAAGAACTATGCGAAAACCATAAAACATGGCGGGTTTGACTTTGTCAAAAAATTAAAAGAGGAAGGGAAGGTAAAACATATTGGCTTCTCTTTCCATGATAAAGCAGAATTATTAGATGAAATTTTAGCAAAACACCCGGAGATGGAATTTGTACAGTTACAGATAAACTATATTGATTGGGATAGTAATATTATAGAATCTCGCAAGTGTTATGAAGTAGCATTAAAGCATAACAAGCCTATTATTGTGATGGAACCTGTTAAAGGAGGTACTCTTGTTAATGTACCGGAAGAAGTAGTTAAGCTCTTTAAGAATTATAATCCGGAGATGAGCGTAGCCTCATGGGCAATCCGCTATACTGCTTCTTTGGAAAATGTTTTTATGATATTAAGTGGTATGAGCAATTTAGAACAGGTCATTGACAATACCAGCTATATGTTGGATGTCGTACCTTTGAATGATGAAGAAAAAGATATTATAAGAAAGGCAACGGAGATTATAAACAATAATATTGCTATCCCCTGTACCGCATGTGAGTATTGTGTAGAAGGTTGTCCCAAAAAGATTCCTATACCAAAATTCTTTTCTTTGTATAATCAGAAGCAGTTTAGACTGGAGCCTTCCCACAGGACTTACTATTATAATTTAATCCAGCACCATGGAAAAGCTGCAGATTGTATCGGTTGTAAGCAGTGTGAACAACACTGTCCACAGCATATAGCTATCGCAGAACAGTTAAAAGAAGTTTCTAAGGTATTTGATGTGTAATGATAAACTTGAATTGAAGTATGATCATTAATTTTTTATAATCTAATTATACTGTCTAATTACTATGCTCTGAGTTTCTGAAGTACAAGGAGGACATGTATGCTAAATGGATTAATGAACCCCAAAAGGGAACAAGGGAATGTATTTATCAACACAAGTTCTAATTGTATCGTTGTGCGTAATGTGAATAAATACTTTGGCAAAAAGCATGTCCTCAAAGATATTAACTTGGAAATTCCTTCAGGACGTATATATGGCTTACTTGGTCCTTCAGGCTGTGGTAAAACAACCATGGTGAAAATAATCGCCGGAATACTGGAAGCAACATCTGGTGAAGTGTATGTCTTGGAGCAAAAAATGCCACAGCTTAGTTTAATGAATAAGATCGGCTACATGGCTCTAGGCAGAAATTAGTTTTAGTCCAAAAGGAAACTCCTCAAGAAAAAATAGATGCAGCTAAAGCTGATGTGGCTTTAACAGAAGTGCAAATTCGCCAAACGAAAGAGAATTTGGCCAAATACACCATTACGGCTTTTCGTGATGGTATAATTATTAGTAAAAACTATTTGCAGGGGAGTCTTGTCTCTCCGGGCTATAACATTGTTGACATTGCTGCAGAAACGGAAAAATATTTGGTTACTTATGTGCCTGAAGAATATTTAGCGAAGATTAACCACGGACAAGAATTGACTATTCTTAGCGGAGGAGAAGAATATAAGGGAAGGATCAGTTTTATTGATGTTAAGGCTCAATATACACCGAGAGACATGCAGACTTCAGCCAACAAGAATAAAGAAAGCATGAAAATTAAAGTAGATCTTGACCCGGAGAGTCCCCTAAAAGTAGGAGAAAAAGCAGAAATTATCATTCCTCGTACTAAGTTAGAGCAATGATTCTAAAATAAAAAAAGGATATTTGTGGAAAGACGTAGAAGTATAGAATATCGAATATTTTAAAATAAAACAAATAATTGAAACAAGTCCAAACATTGAAAGGAGGATGCTTTCATGCGTAAGAGACAGCTTACTCCCTTCGGTGTAGTTGTAAAGAAAAGACTTATTGATTTAGGAATGACCCAGGTTCAGCTCGCCGAAGCTATTGGGACAAGCAAGAATTATCTTAATCTAATCTTATATGGTGATCGTTCAGGTAATAAATATATTCCCAGCATCATTGAAAAACTTAAACTGGACCCTAAAGACTTTTCGAAAATGGCATAAAAATTTTAAAGATGGAATGTCTAAATAATAGAAAAGATAAGGAGATTGTGAATTGCACCTTTTTTGGAGCTAATTAGATCCTTGTCTTTTCTTGTCTTTTCTATGAGAATTATGCAGGACTTTTATCTTTTGAGGAGTATTAAAAATACAGAAATTATATACTGAGTTTATATAAACTGAAAGGATGGTGAAAACCTCGTTAGGGGTTATAAAATGTTTTTTGTAGCTATTAATGGTAGCCCGAATAAAGACGGGAACACGGTGTTTTTATTGAAAAAAGGATTAGAACAGTTAGAGCTGATGGGAGCGCAGACGGAGCTTATTCATACTCAAGAAGTTTTGAAAAGTGTAAAGGTTCCATTTTGTACAGTTTGCTCGGCTATTTGCACAGGTGCTTGCCTGAAGGGAACATTAATGGAAGAGGTTTTGCAAAAGTTAAGGGAAGCAGATGGGCTATTAATAGGGTCACCCGTATATTTTGGTACAGTTAGTGGGCAGTTGAAGGCTTTCTGGGATAAACTACGATGTCTTAGGAGCGAAAAGAAGCTTTTAAATGTGGTGGGTGGCGCCGTAGCTGTTGGTGCTTCTCGCTTTGGAGGTCAGGAAGGTACATTAAGGGCTATTCATGAAATGATGTTGGTTCAAGGTATGACGATAATTGGTGATGGCCAAAAAGATAATGATTGTGGTCATTATGGTGTGGCGGCCCAACGTCCGGCAACGGAAGACCAGTATGCCCAACAACGAATGATAATTATGGCGAAACGTCTTTTTGAAGTTAGCCAGGCAACGCAAAATTTGCGGTTGTAGGGGGTTGATGACGATTATCAGTGAAAGGCTCCAACTTTTGGAGGAGAAAAGTTTAGCTCCTTATGCGATGAAGTCTGCACAAAGTAAAGGTAGAGAGGTTCCGGAAGAACCTGATATTATCAGAACTTGTTTTATGCGCGATCGAGATAGAATTATTCATTCCAAATCATTTCGTCGCTTAAAACATAAAACCCAAGTATATATTTCACCCGAAAATGACCATTATCGCACAAGATTAACACATACATTGGAAGTTAGTCAAATTTCCCGTACTGTGGGCAAGGCTCTAGGTCTAAATACAGATTTAATTGAAGCTATTGCCTTGGGGCATGATGTAGGTCATACCCCTTTTTCTCATACCGGGGAAGAAGTATTAAACCGGCTTTTGCCTGGGGGTTTTCGTCATAATGAAAACAGTGTCCGGGTTTTAACACATCTAGAACAAGGAAAAAAAGGTCCGGGGTTAAATTTGTGTAAGGAAACCTTGGCCGGAATTTTAAATCATAGTGGATTGGAAAAGGAAGATAGTGGTTACAATACATTGGAAGGACAGGTTGTAAGATACGCTGATAAGATTGCCTACATTCAGCATGATATTGATGACAGTATCAGAGCCGGTGTTTTACAATTAGCAGACATCCCTCAAGAGTATTTAAAAGTACTGGGTGAGGGACACAGTGAGCGGATTTCCACATTGGTTCAGGATTTAGTACAAAACAGTAGTAAAAATATTAGTAACGGTTTGTATAAGATTAGTCTTAGCCCGGCAATCAATGAAGCATTAATAGGTTTGCGCAAATTTATGTTTGAAACTGTTTATTTAGGTCCTTTATGTAGCGCTGAAAGAGAAAGAGCTGTTTATGTTGTGGAGTTTTTGTTTAACTATTATGTACAGAATTATGAAAAGCTCCCGTCTTTTTACTTAAAAATCGCAGAGAACGAAGGGATAGAAAGAGGTGTAACCGATTATATTTCAGGGATGACGGATAATTATTGCACTACTATATTTAAAGAATTAGTAATTCCTCGTTCTTATATCTAGATAGGCTTGTTTATCAAAAAAATTTCTTAAAAAAGAAGGAAGTAGTAAATTTATCACGAATAATTCGTAGTTGTGTGTTAGATAGTTTGAAAAAAAGCAGGAAAAACGATAGTTTGTATCGAAACTAATTTAAAAATAATTTAAGGTGTTGAGGAATGTGCCCGGATTTTTTTCCCAGGATTTTATTGATGACCTACGCAACCGGGTAAATATTGTAGATTTTATCAGAGAATATCTTGTCTTAAAAAAACAAGGTCAAAACTATATAGGTTTATGTCCTTTTCATGCTGAAAAGACTCCTTCTTTTGTTGTTTCACCACATAAACAAATATATCATTGTTTTGGTTGTGGAAAGGGCGGAAATGTTTATTCATTTCTCATGGAAAAGGACGGTCTTTCTTTTCCCGAAGCAGTTGTCCAATTAGCGAATCGTTGTGGTGTTCCGATACCGCAGGATGAGCTTTCTCCGGATAAGCTTAGACAGAATTCATTAAGAGAAAGATATTATCATATTAATGAATTATCAGCTAACTTTTTCCAAAAAATGCTGTATGAACCCAAAGGGAAAAGAGCATTGCAATATCTTCAAAATCGTGGTTTAGCAGAGCAAACATGTAAGCTGTTTCAATTAGGCTTTGCTCCTGATTCTTGGGATCAACTTTGTAGCTTTTTGTTACAAAATAAAGTAACGGAAAAAGAACTTATTACTTTAGGTTTAGCCGTAAAGAGTCAGAAAGGTACTCTGGTTGATCGGTTCAGAAATCGTTTGATGTTTCCGATTACTAATGCAAGTGGTAAAATCATTGGTTTTGGAGGCAGAGTCCTTGATGATACACAGCCTAAATATTTAAATTCACCGGAAACTCCTCTTTTCAGTAAAGGGAAACATCTTTACGGGCTAAATTTAGCCAGAGGATCAATTAGAAACAAAGAGCAGGCAATTTTGATGGAAGGATATATGGATGTAATTACGGCACATCAGCACGGTGTTACGCAAGCAGTTGGCACTTTAGGAACAGCCTTAACGGAAGAACAGTGTAAATTACTAATGAGGTATACCTATAATGTTGTTACCTGCTTTGATGCTGATACGGCTGGACAAAAAGCGACGAAGAGAGGCTTAGATCTTCTGCAGCAGTTAGGACTTAAAGTAGCAGTAATGACTATCCCGGAAGGTGAGGATCCGGATGAATTTTTAAAAAATCAAGGATATGAGGAATTTCAAAAAGCACTTTTACAAGCGTATCCAGTTTTTGAATATAATTTATTAAAATTAATGGAAAAGTATAATCGGGATGATATTTCGGGTAAAATTCAAATAATCCAGGAACTGGTACCTGATCTCTACAGAGTGCAAAGCCCGGTGAAACGTCAAGGGTATATTCAAATGTTGGCCGAACGTCTATCTTTTTCTGAACAGGCAATTTATGCAGAGATTAGAAAGTTTCAAACAGGTCAATCCTTTAATAATAGGGAGCAATCTACAAAAAATACAGTTCAACGTAAAAAAGATACCGTTACTGCAGCGGACACCGCTCAACGTGTTTTAATTCGTCTTGTGTTGGAAACACCTGAAATTCTACTTGAGGTAGAAAAAGCCGGCGGTAAAGAGCTGTTTAGTAATGATTTATATCAAGAAATTTACCAGACTAATTATTTATTAAGTCAAGCTGGTCATAATATAAAGGTTGAAGATTTAGTTACACATTTAGAGAATGAAGAGGCTAGGCAGGTATTGACTGAGATTTTATTATCTGATGAGCTTTTAAAAGAAGGAAAAAGAATTTATCAGGATTGTCTAACGACCTTGGAAATTGAGTTGCTTAATAGAAAGATTGAAGAAAAGAATATTTTAATGACACAGAGTGAAAAAAATGGCGATGTCACTAAATCATTAAAAATTATGGCTGAAGTTCAGGTATTGATAAAAGAGAGACAGAGCTTGCTGTCAACCCTGAAGAAGGGGGGGGGAAATCTTGAAGGATGAAAATGTATTTTCTGAATCAAAAATCGCAGAAATTAAACAATTAATTGAAAAAGGAAAAAAGGATGGAGTGCTTACTTATCAAGAAATTATGAGTACCCTTCAGGATGTGGATCTTACTCCTGAACAAATTGATGAGATTTATGAGCAGTTCAATGTCCTTGGTATTGATGTTACACCTGATAAAGTTGATATTGAAAATCTCGAAAATGATGAAAACGAAAAATTGCCGGATATTGTTGGTGTTGATGATGATAATGAAGATGAACATTTAGACCTTTCTGTACCTGATGGAGTAGGGATTGATGATCCTGTACGTATGTATCTTAAGGAAATTGGACGGGTAGCACTTCTTTCTGCTGAAGAGGAAATAGAACTAGCAAAGCGTATGGAAATGGGCGATGAAGAGGCTAAACGTCAATTAGCGGAAGCGAATTTAAGACTGGTTGTCAGTATCGCTAAGCGTTATGTGGGACGAGGAATGCTTTTCCTTGATTTAATTCAAGAAGGAAATTTAGGGTTGATTAAGGCTGTTGAAAAGTTTGATTATCGGAAAGGTTTTAAATTCAGCACCTATGCTACATGGTGGATTCGTCAGGCGATAACTCGAGCAATTGCAGATCAAGCTAGAACCATTCGTATTCCTGTACACATGGTTGAAACGATTAACAAATTAGTTCGTGTTTCGCGACAATTGCTTCAAGAGTTAGGACGCGATCCTTTACCTGAAGAAATTGCCGAGGAAATGGATCTTTCCGTAGAGCGAGTCAGAGAGATTCAAAAGATAGCGCAAGAGCCGGTATCTTTAGAGACTCCTATTGGGGAGGAAGAAGACAGCCATTTAGGTGATTTCATCGAAGATGAGGATGCTCTTGCTCCGGCAGAAGCTGCTTCATTTATCCTTTTAAAAGAACAATTAGAAGAAGTTTTAGAAACCCTTACGCCTAGGGAAGAAAAGGTTTTGCGTCTTCGTTTTGGGTTAGATGACGGGAGGGCTCGTACCTTAGAAGAGGTCGGTCAACAATTCGGGGTAACCAGGGAAAGAATCAGACAAATCGAGGCTAAGGCTTTGCGTAAACTGCGGCATCCCAGTCGTAGCCGCAAACTCAAGGATTATCTAGAATAAAACAGATTAGGTTAGGGAAAAGAAGGGTAAAAATTAGGTCTTGACCTAAGAAAATTATTATTATACAATATATATTGTCTCCGCGAGAGATTAATGGGCCTATAGCTCAGCGGTAGAGCCACCGGCTCATAACCGGTCGGTCCCTGGTTCGATCCCAGGTGGGCCCACCATTAAATAACGGGCGATTAGCTCAGCTGGGAGAGCGCCTGCCTTACAAGCAGGATGTCGGCAGTTCGAGCCTGTCATCGCCCACCAGTTAAGGATGTTGAGGAACCGGTAAATTATACCGGTTCCTTTTTGCATATATGTACATATATTTGTGGACTATGAAGTGTATAGTTTAGTCAGTTTAGCGAATATATAAAAATACAGTTAGAAAAAGGTGATTAATTTTGCTGAGATTATCTCGAAGGTTAATGGCCTTAGCACAGATGGTCCCTAGGGGAGCTAAGATAGCTGATATTGGTACCGATCATGCTTTTCTTCCCTGTTATTTGCTTAAGGAGCACATAACGCCAGCAGCTATTGGTGTAGAGGTTAATAAAGGACCATATCAAAAAGCTTGTGCAACTATTGAAGAATATGGTTTACAAGAGAAAATAGAAATTCGGTTAGGTAATGGGTTAACGGTAATCAAACCTGGGGAAATCGATGTTGTTATTATTGCCGGTATGGGTGGAGCGGTTATTCGGGATATTTTGGAGAGATCTCCACAGCTAGTAGTGTCTTTGGATAAACTAATAATACAACCGATGAAGGGTGCAGAGTTAGTGCGTTATTGGCTTATTGATCACGGTTGGTTGATTAATGAAGAAGAATTAATTTATGAGGATAAACAGTATTATCAAATTATCGGAGCTAAGCAGAAAAAACAAGGAGAACATAGAAAAAACGACTTCACGTTAACAGAAATTGAAGCTATTTACGGACCGTTACTGCTTAAAAAACGTCATCCGTTATTAGTGGACCTAGTGGAAAAAGATATAAAAGGATGGCAGGAGATTCTTAATGAATTGGCGAAATCAGATAAAGAAGGAGCGAAACTTCGTTTCCTTGAATATAGGCAAAAGTTGCAAGAGTTAAAGGAGTTGCGAAAATGGCTGTTAGTTGCCAAACCATAATCAACTTACTGGAGAGTTATGCACCTAAAAAAATGGCTGAAGAATGGGATAATATTGGCTTGCAAATAGGTAGTCCCGCTCAGTCTGTTTCTTGTGTTTTTCTGTCTTTAGATTTGAATGAGGAAATTGTGGAGGAAGCGCAAGGTGTAGGAGCGGATATGTTAATAGTCCACCACACCCCTTTTTTTAAGCCCTTGAAAAATTTACGCACCGATCTTCCTGGAGGAAGGATTATTCAGAAAATAGTGCAGCAGGGAATGTGTTTATATACGGCGCACACAAATCTTGATGCAACTGTAGGTGGGGTCAATGATGTTTTAGCTCGCGTATTAGGATTACAATACGTGGAGCTTTTAACGGAAAGCTGGCAGGAAAAACTCTATAAGTTGGCCGTATTTGTACCCCTAGAGTATACAGATAAAGTACGGAACGCAATATGTGAGGTCGGAGCCGGTTGGATTGGCAATTATTCTCATTGTACTTTTGGTACCAAAGGAATAGGGACATTTCTTCCTTTAGAAGGTACTCAGCCTTTTATTGGCCAGAAAGGAAAGCTGGAAAAAGTAGAGGAAATAAAAATTGAAACTATAGTTCCGGAATCTAGATTAAATCATGTTATAAAGGCTATGCTAGAGGTGCATCCTTATGAAGAAGTAGCGTATGATCTTTATCCTTTGGTTAATGAAAGAGAAAAAGCCGGAATTGGTCGGATCGGATATCTTTCTAAAGTGCTAAGTTTAAAAGAATTTATTGCTTTGGTTAAAGAGAAACTGTTTCTATCTATGGTTAGATATTGCGGGGATTTGGAAAAGAAGATAGAGAAGGTAGCGTTGTGTGGAGGTAGCGGAGCCGGTTATATTTCGCGTGCAGCTTTTTTGGGGGCAGATGTTTATTTAACAGCTGATCTTAAATATCATGAAGCCCAAGAAGCTTTAGCAAGGGACTTGGCTTTAGTGGATGCAGGTCATTTTGGAACGGAGTGGCCGGTAGTGGAAACAGTGGCTGCCTATTTACGTCAAGAGTTGTTGAAAAAGGATGTAAAGGTAGTTGTTTCGCAGATTAATAGTAATCCTTTTGGTTTTATGTAGTTGAAGTCAGAAATATGGAGGTGTTTAATGCGCAATCAAGAAGAACTGCTGTGGAGGTTGCAAGAACTAAAACGGGAAGAGGTTAGTTTAACCCAAACGGATGAAATTAAAGCTATAGTTAAAAAATTAAAAGATTTACGGGACAATGTTAAAATTGGTGAAAAGAAATTGCAGTCTTTAACGGAGTTGATTGAGAAATCGGAGAATGAAGTTAAAGAGTTAGAAAAAGAGAGCAATAAACGGGCGGAACAGTTAAAAATTCAGAAGGAAAAACTTTATGATGCCAGGGGTAGCAGTTTAAAAGAACTTCTTTCTTTACAACAATCCATTTTAAAATTAGAAAATCAGGGAAAAGAGACGGAAAACAAATATTGGGATCTGTTAAAAAAGATTGAAGAGAGTAAAGAGCAGAAGAAAGAAGATAAAAAAATGATCAGGGCTTGTCAGTTGGAATATAATAAGGATTTAGGGGAATATAGAAAACTAAAGGCACAAGCGGAATTAAAGCTTGCTGAGATAAAAAGTCAGCAGGAAGCGGTTCAGGAACAATTGCTTCCTGAAGTAAATAAGTTGTATCTGGATGCGGAAAAACGTTTTCCGGTAAGTTTTGTAGCTAAGCTGCATAAAGAGGTTTGTACGGGCTGCCATATTGGTGTTTCCTCAAACTTGGTGAAACGAGTAAAAGAAGGAAAAGTCATCCAACATTGTGATAACTGCGGACGTATTTTGATTAATTAACAACTATAAAAAATTAACTATCTTAAAAAAGAAGGGTAAAAAGGAAAAACACTACGTCAAAACGTAGTGTTTTCAACAAACACACATGAGTAAGCCTGTAAGCCGAGTTCTGTACCCCGTAAAACGGGGCGATGATCATCTATCTAGGATGCCGATTACTCGACACCTCCAGCGACCTAACCCGGAAGCGGAACGGGCAGTTCCATGGCTTCTCTATTCGGTCTTGCTCCAAGTGGGGTTTACCTAGCCAACCAGTCACCTGATTGCTGGTGAGCTCTTACCTCACCTTTCCACCCTTACCTGTACGGAATGGTCCGTCATCGGCGGTATGTTTCTGTGGCACTATCCTTGGAGTCGCCTCCACTGGGTGTTACCCAGCACTTTGCCCTATGGAGCTCGGACTTTCCTCGGATACGACCTTTCGGTACTTGCATCCGCGATCATCCGGCGAACTCATGTGTTTGTTGTGATTAAACTATTACTGGATTTATAATAATAACATATAATTAATAAGATTTCAAGAGGGAGGCTAGATAATGGCTCATGTCTTATCTGTGTTGGTAGAAAACAGACCTGGTGTGTTGACCCGAATTTCCGGGTTAATTAGTCGGAGGGCTTTTAATATTGAGAGTATTGCTGCAGGATATACAGAAGAACCAAATATGACCAGAATTACAATTGTTGTGAATGGTGATGATTTAGAAATTGAACAGGTGACTAATCAATTAGCTAAGTTGGTAGATGTGATTAAGATTGTTGATCTAACGCGGATTGACTCTCTGGAACGCGAATTGGTTTTGATTAAGGTTAAGGCAAATTCAGAAAAACGTTCGGAAATAGTTGATATAGTGGATATTTTTCGGGCGAATATTGTGGATGTTAATCGGGAGACCATGGTTATTGAATTAACCGGCTCTCAGGATAAGATTGATGCTTTATGTGAAGTATTGAGAGATCATGGTATTGTAGAGATTGTGCGGACAGGCAAAATAGTGATTTCGCGGGGTCCTTTGGCGGCGAAGGAACTATAAGAGGAGAGGAGCTGATGTGGGTGTCCGTTTTTGAGCTCAGTGCAGAACTGACTAACACTTGGCTCAGGAGAAAGCTGACCACCCTCGATGTACCTCCTTGTACTGCGAGGGTTGAGCCTGACCTCCTGTCAGTCTCTCAGCTTTCTTACTTCGCCGTCGTGAAGTCAGTTTAGCTGAACTTCGCAATAAAACGCACACCCACATCAGCTCCTCTCTGGAAGGAGAAGCATAAGGAAGGTTGTCCGTTTTTG
>LFRM01271797.1_pt1 | contig 58422 bp, 48 predicted proteins | sample 618341 | NCBI WGS metagenome assembly LFRM01 (sample SAMN03654438, study PRJNA283298) | anaerobic digester metagenome | isolation source: pool of bioreactors CSTR01a, CSTR02a, and CSTR03a thermophilic anaerobic... | place: Denmark: Kgs. Lyngby | collected 2014-05-21 | reverse complement strand
TCTTTTGACGGTGCGCTGATAACAACTTTCTTTGCACCTGCGTCAAGATGTGCGGAAGCTTTGTCGATTGTTGTAAAAACACCGGTTGATTCGACAATATATTCGGCTCCGCAGCTTTTCCAATCGATATCCTTCGGATCCATTACCCCGAATACGGCAATTTCCTGCCCGTCAACTACCAGTTTTCCATCCTTTGAACTAATTTCACCTTTATATTTCCCATGCACGGAATCATATTTGAGCATATACTGCATGTAGTCCAAATCAATAAAAGGATCGTTAATTCCCACTACCTGGACGTCCGCTCTCTTCATAGCAGCCCTTAACACAAGACGTCCGATTCTACCAAAACCATTAATACCAATTTTAACAGCCATATTCTTTCTCCTCCTGTCAGTATAGTATTGATTTTGACCTTTCGAGGTCATCGTTAACAAAATAACAATCTTTTTTTCATTCTATATTATTTTTCCCTTATTTTCAAGACTCACATAGTAAAAATATAACACCCTCAACAACAATAAATTATGAAATACATACAAAGCCGTGCCGCAAACAGACAGGACGGAAAAGGTCTTGCTAAAACAACGGGCATTTAAACCGAAAATCTCTGGCGGTTGCTCTCATACATAATAATTGACGCCGCCACACCCGCGTTTAACGATTCCGCGCCTCCAGGCATAGGTATAAAAGCGGATGCCAGACTCATTTGCTTTATTTTTTCCGATACACCTCTTCCCTCATTCCCTATTGCGAGCAGAAAATCCCCGCTCAGGTCGCATTCATAACACGGTTTCCCTTCATTAAGCCCGGTCGTAATAATCCTTATATCGTGTTCTTTGCAAAACCGGAAAACCTCTTCATCTTCAACACCGTCCACGACAGGGATGTGAAAAACGGAACCTGCCGTAGATCTCAGAACTTTTCCGTTATAAATATCAACGGCGCCTTTCGTCGTAATGACCGCATCAAACCCCAGCGCATGCGCGGAACGTATTATAGTGCCGGCATTACCGGGATCCTGGACCGAATCCATTAAAACACCGCGAAATCCTTTACGGTATATCGAATATAACGTACTGTCAGGGATATCTGCCACTGCCAGTATTCCCTGCGGCGTATCGGTTTCGGAAAGACGGGCGAACAAAGCGGGAGGAACGAGGATATATTTTATTTCTTTGTTTGTTAATGTTTGTATTTCTTTACGGCTCTCGTCGCCTGTTTCTGTTGAAAAACAAATTATCTCAACCTTTATACCGGATAAAAGAGCCTCGCGGACAAACCTGAATCCTTCAATCAGAAAACTTTGCTGTTTTCTTCTGTTTGTTTTGTTTTTCAGGGAAAAAATATATTTTATGGTTTTGTTCCGGGAACTTTCAATCAACTGCATTATATCCTCCGGAAAAAGCAACGCGCTTTCTTTCATATTTCCGCGGTAATACAAGTTTGAGACGGGTTTCGGTCCGGTCAGGCTTTAGGATAACCCCATTTTTTGAATGTGAAATCAAACCTTTGTGATATTTTTTCCTTTAGCCTTGGATCGAGGTAATGATTATTCGGCTTGTAGTTTTTCTGCGACTCGATGTATTTCTCAATAGCCGGTTTTGCTTTTTCAAATCCCTCTAATCCAAGCTCCCTGTATATTTTTTCGACGTACTTCAACGGATTCTTCACGACATCTTCATAGCGTACTTCTACCAAATTGCCTTCAGGTACTAAATACCTTTCTTCAAAATATTTTTTATACATGTTTTCATATATTTCAAACTGGCATTCCTCGGATTCCTCTTCCGGAATCCGTTCCTGCAGTTCAAACACAGGGAAGAAATTATTATACAGCTTCCTTGTGGAAATGTAAACCTTGTATGGGTTTCTGCATATATGGATAAATTTTGCGTTTGGAAACAGTTCAAGAAGCTGCTTTATCCTGCTGGTATTTGTCGGGCTCTTCAACAAAAGCCTCTTCCCTTTAAGCTGGTATGTAACCTTTTTCAGAATATACAGGTATTTGTTTTTCCACTCCGTAATTTCTTCTTCGCTCATATTTTGGAAAGTCGCATACTTCTGATACTTGAACCTGTTCCTTGGAAACAGGCAGAAATGATAGTTAGACAGCGTCGACATGTTAGCTATCGCAAACTCTTCCTCCTGTGAAGAGGTTGTGTCAAGAGGAACATCGTCCATGTGCCTTTTTTTCGGAAGAATCCTTTTCAACAGCCAATCGAGCGCTTTATAGCAGCATAAAAACATGTTAGGGGTAAAGCAGTGGATGGCGTTAGTTACACCGAACTGCTCGTCCTGTGAAAGCATATTGACAAGGAAAGTTGTACCGCTTCTCCAATGGCCTAAAACAAAAACAGGATCCAATGTTATCTTTGTTTTTTTAATTTTTATATCAAATAACAGTCTTTCAATAAGCCGTACCGGCGTTAATAAAATAATCACAATTGTTATATATATAAACTTCGGCAAGCTTTTCCAGTATATAGGCTTATCCCTGTTCTGCCAAATTAATTTTATCCAATTCGTTAATGTGCATCCCAATAAAAACTGAATTGACAAATCCCTGATATATCTAAATTTCATAACCTCATCTCCTGTTTGACTCAAGGCAGTATTATTTTAACCGTTCCCCGTCGATTTAATAATACAAACAAAAATAAAAAAATGCAATGGGTCAGCATGAATTGCAAATAATGCCCTTATTTTCGTTATTGTACAATAGTTCGAAAAATAAACGTCTGAAATGTTATTTATATAACAGAAACGAAGCTCCGGATTCTCCTGTCTTTAGGATATCTCAGTATCTTTTCGGGTAAGCCGGAGTCAATTATTGTCCCGTTAAGAAAAAAAGCAGCGCTGTCAGATATACGTACAGCCTGTTGGATATTATGAGTCGTGATTATTATAGTGTATTCTTTTTTCAGAGAACTGCACAATTGCTCAATCTTCTCCGTTGAAACAGGATCAAGTGATGAAGTCGGTTCGTCCATCAACAATACTTCGGGTTTCACCGCAAGCGCCCTTGCAATGCAAAGCCTCTGCTGCTGTCCTCCCGAAAGACTTTCCGCGCTCTTCTTCAGCCGGTCCTTAACCTCATTCCATAACGCAGCCTTGCGAAGGCTTTCCTCCACAATTTTCTCCAGAATGGTTTTCTTTCTTATCCCGTGAATTTTTGGACCGTATGCTACATTATCATATATTGACATTGGAAAGGGGTTCGGCTTTTGAAAAACCATCCCAACTTTTTTCCTTAGCTCAACCGCGTCAATGCCGTGAAATATATCAATCCCGTCGAGAATAACGGTACCGGTTGTCCTGCAGCCCGGTTCAAGCTCGTTCATCCTGTTCAGCGTTTTCAGAAAAGTCGATTTCCCGCATCCGGACGGTCCGATTAAGACCGTAATTGCATTTGCGGGTATTTCAATATTTACGTCTTTCAAGGCATGGAACCCGTTAAAATATGTATTAAGCCCTCTCACAATTATCTTGCTTTTAGCGTTTTGGTTTATTCCTGACAGTTCGTTCACCTCCCGCTTTTTGATCAGCAGGTTTTATCCGGTAACCCGGCGGCAGAAATTGTTACAGGCATTAGTCATATTCTCTTTGCGTTTATCGCCCGTAAAGCGGCATTAACAATAAAATGAATCAGCGAAATGAAAATGACAAGCAGTAATGCCGACGCATAGGTTTCGCCGCGTCTTCCCGTTTCCTTCGCAAGCATGTATATATGTACCGAAAGTGTACGGCCTGAACTCATTATTCCTTCCGGATACCGGTATACGGTTCCCGCGGTAAAATATACGGCCGCGGTTTCACCGGCAATCCTTCCCACGGTCAGAAGCATCGTCGTAATAATCCGGGGCGCCGCGCAGGGAAGGATTATATTCATAACCGTATGTAGTTTTGTGGCTCCGAGCGCAAGGCTTCCGTCCCGATAAAGGCGGTTTACCTCTCTTAACGCGTTTTCGGTACTTCCGATAATAAATGGTAGCACCATAATAGTAAGTGTCAATGACGCTGAAAGTATTGAAAAACCCAGTTTCATCATGTTTTTAAAAAAAACGTAGCCGAAAAGCCCGTAAATAATTGATGGTATTCCGGCGAGGTTGTCCAAAGCGAAACGGATAAACCGCACGATTGGCCCCGGTCTTGAATACTCCGCAAGATAAATGGCGGCAAACACGCCTATAAGACCTGAAACAATCAATGTAACGGATATTATCCAAATTGTCGTGACTATCATAGGAGCAATGCCGTTAATTCCTTTATATTCATTATATTCGCCTGTAATAAAATCAAGAGTTATATTTGGCAGACCTTTAACAACCAGGTCGGACAAAATCCAGAATAAAAAACCGAGCGCAGCCAAAGCAAAAATCCAAACAATAGTTTTTATCGTATAGTCCCTGTATTTTCTCCAATACGGCATATATATTAAACTCCCTGTTAACTTAGGAAATTGTTCGGCAAATTTCGCTGTACGTTTTTGATCTCTGCCGGTTTTGCAACACGCTTTGAATGCGGGGAAACCTTCTGTCCCGTTATATGCGCCGACAGAACGTTAATAACGACATTTAAAGCGGATATAAACATAAAAAGGACAATGCCTGTCCCAAAAAGAACACGCTCATGGAACGGATCGGCATATGACATCTCAAGCGCGATATTTGCAGTCATTGGCCGTACCATATCAAGAACGGAACGCGGTATTTGAACCGCGTTTCCGCAGACGAGGATTACCGCCATTGTTTCCCCGACAGCACGCCCGATACCCAGAACAATCGATAAAAGAATTCCGGGACCTGCCGCAGGAATCATTACCTTAAAAACAGTTTCGATTTTTGTAGCACCTAACGCGTAAGAACCCTGAATAATTTCGACAGGCACGGCGCGTAATGAATTTTCGGAAATTTTTATTATTGTCGGAAGAATCATAACCGCCAGCAGAATTATAACTGCGAGCAAGCTGTTTCCCGGCCCGCCGAGGTACTCCGATATTAACGGCACTATTACCGTAAGCCCGAAATACCCGTATACTACCGACGGAATACCCGAGAGCAGATCGATACACGGCCTTATGAATTTTGCCAGCGAAGAAGGCGCGACGGCAGCAAGCAAAACAGCGGAGGAAAGTCCTGCCGGAACGCTCAAAAAAACAGCTCCGGCGGTACCGGCAGCAGAAGCGTAAATCATCGGGAATATGCCGTATGACGGATTATCTGCGGCAGGATTCCATTGCATCCCAAACATAAAATTTATAACCCCGATTTTTCGAATTGCAGGAAAGCCCCTGGCAAATAAATAAACAGTAATAGCGGCCAGCGAAAAGACGGAAATAAGAGCGCTTAACAGAAAAATCACCTCTGCCGCCCTTTCCCACTTTCTGCTTGTTATCCTTGTCAAAAGCCTGTCCCATCCTTTCATATATATTCCGGCAATAACGGCATGCTCAACCGAACGCAAACTTTTCAGCAGGCCTAAATTATTATATGAGCGTATCTGCTTATAAGAACTATTTCCCTTATTGACATGCTTTTGGAACATAAAGAGAGGCGGATATCTTCATTTTAAGAATCATTGCATGAATCCGGTGAGAATTTATTCGGCCGGAATATAGTTTTTTGAAATTAAGCTCCTGGCTTCTTCACTGTGTATAAACGCGATAAATTTATCTGTTTCTGTTTTTCCCCGATACTCATTGTAAATTAAAGACAAAGGTCTTTTAAGCGTATATAAATTGTTTAAGACATTCTCTTTTGTCGGGTAAATGCCGTCAATTGATATTACTTTTACCCGGTTATTAATAAACCCCATTGAGACATATCCGATTGCATTTGTTTTTCCGGCGACTCCTTCGAGCATTGAACCGTTCCCGTCCGTCACCTGCGCGCCCGGCGTAACTTTTTCAATGCCGGCAAGCGATTGAAAAGCCTGATATGTCCCCGAACCCTCCTCGCGGCTGATGACATGTACCGGTATGTCAGTTCCCCCAACAGTGCTCCAGTTTGTAATTTTGCCGCTGTAAATACCCAAAACCTGTTCTCTTTGGAGATTTTTTATAAGATTTTCCGGGTTTACAACAACGGCAAGCACATCCCACGCTATTATAAGCTCTTTCATCCCGGGCGTTTTTTCAGTTGTTTTCAGATGCCTCGAAACCATGCCCAAATCCGCGTTGTTATTCCGGACCGCTTTAATTGCGGCATTTGTACCGTTTGCCATGATTTCAACCTTTATATCCGGATTTTTTTCCATGAACGCTTCCGCCAATACCTCAAGCAAAACAGCCGCCGAAGTGGACCCTTCAACTGTAATAACCGCGCTCCTGCCGCCAATTAGAAAAGAACCGGTATCCGAAGGAGTCGGAACAGCTTCTGTAATTTTTATGTTATTCCCGGTATTCCAGGACCCTGGCGAGACTAAAATAATAATTGTGATAATAAGAAAAATGATTAATTTAAATAATCTGTTTTCCATTGTCTCTCCCGGCAGTTATTCTATTTTCTCCGTAACCCGTCATTTAAAACAATCTTATTAAATTGCCCGGGCGGGAATCGGTTTTTTCCGTTATAAATAGCTTTACCATAATCACCGCTGATTTATTCTGTTTTTCTTACCAGGGAGATTGTCCAACATTACTGTGAAATGATGTGTTTTGCGAAATACCCGAACCAGGACCCGCGAGTTTAATGTACAGAAACTGCTTTTCGAACTATTGTACAATAACGTCAACAAGGAGCTTCATTTGCAAGAGCTATACAGTTCAGTTCGGGCAAGTCGAAACTCGCAAAAATGCTTTGAAATATTTTTTGCAGGAAGCATTTTTGCTCAGACAGTCGACTTGCTTGTCCTCGCTCTGACAGTATATCTCTAAGCTTCATTCCGCTATAGTTTCCGTTATTGTACAATAGTTCCTCAGAACAAGCAGTAACGCAGCGGGTGGTTAACGGGTCGAGGCATTGCTGCCGCGTTCCGGTGGGTACGCGGCTCTGGTTCGGGTTTTTTCGGTGACGACGGGCGACATGCTTCGAAGCCCTGCTGCCCACAGGTAACTGTAGAGCGGGTTAATGAGCGACCCGGGATATGGAGACCTCTGGTTCGTGTGCTTACTCGCCTATAATTTTAACAAGGACCCTTTTTCTCCTCATGCCGTCGAACTCACCGTAAAAGATTTGTTCCCACGGGCCAAAATCCAGTTTCCCATTGGTAACAGCCACAACCACTTCACGGCCCATTATTGTTCTTTTCAAATGAGCGTCGGCGTTATCCTCATATCCGTTATGAGCATATTGACTGTGAGGTTTCTCGGGCGCAAGCTTTTCAAGCCATCTTTCAATATCCTCGTGCAAACCGCTCTCATCATCATTAATGAATACGCTTGCTGTGATATGCATCGCGTTTACAAGCACCAATCCTTCTTTTATTCCGCTTTCCTTTAAGCAAGCGTTTACATCGGGAGTTATGTTTATAAACATTCTCCTCTTAGGAATATCAAACCATAGTTCTTTTCTGTATGATTTCATCTCAATCACTCCTATTTACGGGAAGCAGAAACGGCAAGCTGCTTCCATTTTATAACAAATAACTCAAGGGCAAGCCTTGGATTCATTTTGCCGGATTTAATCGCCAGATCCGTTTCCATGCATTCACGGATTAACTGTTTTAACGCGTCTGTCGTAAAAGACGATGCCTGTTTTCGCGTTTTTCCTATGATAAATGACGGAACACCAGCTATTTTTGCCATCTCGGATTGCGGGACTCTTTTTTCTTCGAGTTTCTTGATTTTCATAAGTATTCCCAGATGACGGCTGAGCATCGCGAGAATAAAATGGACAGGTTCTTTGTTTTGTAGCAAATCATCTATAATACGTATGGCATTCGCCGTTTGATTCCGCGAAACAGCGTCCGTCAAATCGAATATTTTTGTTTTTACGCTTTTTGTAACGATATTCAGGATATCTTCACGCGAAACAGCAGTTTTGTCGCCAAGATAGCTTACAACCTTATTAATTTCAAGCATCAACAGCGTCATATCCGGTTCAAGCATATCTACAAAAAAAACTGCTTCCGGTTTTCCGATATGTTTTCCATAAGATGAAAAAACATTCATTACCCATTTTACGAGCGCATCTTCTTCCTGCCTTTTGAATTCGACAACAAAACCATGCTTTGAGATTGATTTGTAAAAAGCCGTCCTTTTATCAACCTCATTGAGTACAAAGATGAGGCATATATAATCGGGAAGGGATTCAAAAAACGCATTCCATTCTTTTTCCCCGTTTCCTTTAGCCAACGAGTTGTCCTTCACAACCACAACACGGCGCTCGCAAAAAGCGGGAAATGTCGAAACGGCGTCGGAAAGCTTGTTTATTGATGTTTTATCGCCTATGACGGTATAATTGAAAGCCTTGCTGTTTTCATCCATAAGTTTGTTCACTATTTCCTTCTCATAATACCTGATAAGGAATTGCTCCGGACCGGTCAGCAAATAAAGCTTTCCAATTTTATTCTCTTTAAGCTGTCTTTTTAAATCCTTCATTTCCATCTCAATTCACCGAACAGAAATATATATCCGGCACCCCTTTACGGTTTATACCTGCCTAAAAGGATAAAAGCTCCTGATTTTTTAAAGAATTGCACCATCGCGAACCTCTAATTTAGCCTATCATTTTCAAACAAAAATGTAAACCTGTCGTCCTTAAGCCATGTCTTTATCCGGTATTTAACCCCGTTTCCGGTAACAACGACCGCTCCGTGCTTTTTTGTTATGTAAACCTTTGCGCCTGCTGAATACAGCCTGTCCAGAACTTCCCGGGAAGGGTGACCGAAGCTGTTCGATCCCACACTGATAACAGCGGCCTCAGGGTTTACCCGTTTAAGAAATTGATCCGATGTACTATTTTTCCCTCCGTGGTGCGCTACCTTTAAAACACTGCAGTCAACTTCATCGTTTCCGGACAAAAACGAGTATTCGACCTCACCTTCGATATCCCCTGTAAAAAGAACACGAAACTGTTTATAGCAAAGCATGCCCGACAGCGACGAGTTATTCAGGTTACCTTTGTAATTAATATCTTCGTCCGGGTTCATAATGATAAATTCCGTCTTGCTGTCTATCCTGACAGTATCCCCGCGTTTATATAACCGTATTTCAATATTTTTTTCATTACATGCATTTATGAGTTCGGAAAAATCCTCATATACACCGGAATAGAAAGGCAAACCGACAGATTTCACAGGGAACAGGCCGATAAGCGTCAAAACGCCGGACATATGATCGGCATGCGCGTGGCTCACAATAACATGATCGAGCCTTGAAACACCTTCATGCATCAATACCGGAATAAGAACCTGCCGGCCTGTATAACCTGTTTCTTTTTCACTGTATGAACCGCCGCCGTCAACAAGTATGTATTTACCTTCAGGCGAACGGATCAGCGCGCTGTCACCCTGCCCGACGTCGATAAATACGAGTTTCAAATTACCCGGAACAAACCCCTGTATAACAAGAACGGCTCCTATCACAAAAGCGGCAGCGGCAACACCCTTTCTGTACCTGATAAAAAAAGCGAGACCGTAAACACCTGAAACAACAAGGAAAGCATAATAAATCACGCACCAGGACAATCTCCAATGGTGCGCGTGTATTTCAGCCCACGGTATCGATGCGAAAGTGTCGGCAACGACCAGAATAACATGCAGTATCGACTGGAGGACAAAGCCCGCGTATACGGCAAGCATATCATAAATGCCGTAAAGTATTACGACAATAAAACCGAAAACCATCGCCGCACCGGTAAGCGGAACAACAAACAGGTTTGACAGAACGGATATAACAGACAGTTTGCTGAAATATCTTGCGATAACAGGCAGTATACCGGCCTGGGCCGCTATTGTACCTGATACCGCTTTGCGTATAAACAACGGTGTTTTGTCCGGAATGCAGCCGAAAACCCGTTTATATAAAATTCCCAAACCCGACGCGGCACCGACTGACAACTGGAAACCGGAATCAAAAAGCATGAAAGGGTTCACAATAAGTATCAATAATGACGCAATCGCAATCGAGTTAATCAATTCGGCCTTTCTGTCCAGTATTTTCCCAACGAGTACAATAACAGCCATAATCGAAGCACGCAGAACCGAAGCTGTAAACCCTGTTATTACACAGTAAACAATTATAAGAGGTATTGATGCGATTGCCGCGGCCCTGCGGTTAAAGCCCAGTGCCCGGAAAAGCCACAGTACGGGGAACAAAAGAAAAGCTATATGCGTGCCCGAAACTGCCAATAAATGCATTAATCCCGATGCCCTGAAAGCATTTTCGATATTTACGTCAAGGCTGTCCTTCGAACCTGTAAGCATTGCTGACATAAGCGCCGCCTTTTCTGCCGAAAGCGTGTTGTAAAGAGCTCCGTTGATATAGTTCCGGGCATTGACGCTAAAAGTTTTAACGGGCAGTCTTTTCATTTCTTTACTGAAAAATATATCGTCGGCGTCCACGGACGCATATGCGGCAAACCTTTTCGAAAACAGGTAAGCGGCATAATCAAACCCGCCGGGGTTTCTCGCCCTCGCAGGTTTGTTCAGCACCGCGCTTATTTGAACATGCCTGCCTGGCCTGAAGTCATTATCATTTTTTGCATTATACACGTTAATACGGATATTTCGCCGTATATTTACGTTCATGCCGTCCTTTTCCGCCGACTCGGCAAACAGGTTTATAACCGATTTTTTATCGTCGGCCCGGTAATAATCGCAAATATAACCCCTGACAATAACTTCGGCATCATAGTGCTGACGGACAGGCATCAGCATAAATGTATACCGGGCGGCAAAATTAACGTATCCCAAAAGAAAAAAAACATTCCAAAGAAGAAGATTTCTAAAAGCACGTATTTCTTTTTTAACCGAGTAAAAATACAGCACAATCAGAATAAAAAAAACGAGAACGACAACAACTACCTGTTTTATATACCAGGAAACGGCAATTCCCGCTATTAACGCAATTGCTGCGTGAAGCGCCGGTCTTTTCATAATCCTATAACCTTTTCCATTACTATGACATCATCGCCGTCAGCGTCTGCCGCTTTTAAAACCTTAACGCGGGAAAAACCGCAGTTTTTCCAAAAAGCCATTCCCCCGGCATTTCCGTTATACACGGAAACATAAGCGCGTTCTGCCTGGTAAACTTCACGCGAATACCGGAACAATAGCTGCAGGGCCATAGTCCCGTAACGCTTCCTTCGCCAGCACGTATCGATAAAAATGGTCTTAATCCACAGCAGCGGTTCGGAGACTGTTTTAAACTCACCGGTGATCAACCCTATGCAGGTATTGTCACCGGTACGGTATATGCCTGACACAAAAGAAAGTCGGGAGCGCTGTTTCGTTTGTTTAAGGATTTCTTCAGGTTTTTTTCCGCCGGCTGCGTATCTGAAAGATTCAACCTCGTGATACCACCGGTTTATAAGAGAAGCATCGCTTTCTCTTATAGGACATAATTTTACAAATTTATCGGCAATTGATAAATCCATGCATTATCACCCGCTATTCCCCTCTTTCAAACAACGGCATGTACCAGGCATGAAAACCATAATACGGGTTCCAAAAGCTTGACTTCTTTTCACCGCGAATGTAATTTTTAAAAAGGGTAGCCTGTTGATTGCGATATAGGGGCAGAATATAAGAATGCTCTTTTCCATAGCCCAATTCATCCTGCATTCTTCTTAATGCGTCATCTAAACTTTCCCAAGGCTTTAATTCCTGCGTAACAGGAGACAGATCATAGTTTCCGTTCCGTATCGCCCGGATTACATTCTGCGGCGTATTGGTTCTGATAGCAGCAGGGATACCGACGTCCTCAAGAATGTTAACGATAAAGTTTGCAGTATGCAGCTTCTGCATATCCCTTTCAGGAACCAGCACATACAAAGTACTCAAAGCTCTTCCGTTTTCAATAAACACTTTTTTGTCCCTGTTCCACTGTAGACCTGAATTAATAAGCTCATCTCTGAATTCATCGGCGTTGATAAATCCTCCGCCGTATTGTTCAAAATACTGTACCTCCTCCAGGTTTATATCATGAATACGATATGCTATATATCGAAAAAGAGCTTCTTGCCTGTTTTCTTTTCCAAATAGGCTCTTTGGGTTTACATAAAGTAAATTAAACTCGTTATCAGGATAGACCTGATACTCAAGATTCGTTCTGTACCTTAATTTTGAAAAATCAATATTCTTGACAAACGCAATATCTATTTCATTGTTCTGAAACGCGTCAATAATTTTATTTTCAGGCATGATCCTGAAAATAACCGAATCGAAGTATGGCAGGCCCTCATACCACCAGTTGTCATTCTTTTTCAGACTAACCGTAATTTCATCCATTCCTTCGAAACAAAACGGACCGGTTCCCGATACAATATCTTGATTTTGAAATTCAGCGCTCTGCGACAATATCGGAAAGACAAGCTTTTTTATAAAAGACGTATCGGGCTTTTTAAGCTTAATAATAAACCGCATCCTGCTGATTATTTCAAATTCTTCTATATCATTCAGGATATCGGTATAATAAAAGGGACTATCCGAATTTTCGATAACCCTGAGCGTATGCCTGACATCATAGGCGGTAAATTCCTGCCCGCCGTGAAAGGTAACATTTTCCTTAAGAGTAAATTCCCATGTCAAAAATCCTTCGTGATCCCAATCGGCAACAAGCCACGGTTCAATATCATTCTCTCCGGAATTTACAAAAAGGGATTCATAAATAAAAGAGGCAATGTATATAACATGGCGATTTTTTGTAAAATAAGGGTTCAATGAGTCAATTTCCCCGCTTGCGGGAAGGATAAGACTGCCGCCGTAATTCGGGCCTGAATCGACAATCCTGAACTGCTTATCCGCGGAAGGCGTCGGCGTAACCGTAACAGGGACAACAGGTCCCTCTCCAAAAACCTCTTTCATTTCACAGCCGGTTAAGATTATAACAGTAAACAAAATAATAATATGAAAAATGATTCTTTTGTATTTTTTCATTCAATAAACCTCATCCTACCATCATTAAAACCGCTGCTCCGGCACCGGTATTTCCATGACCGCCCCTATGCGAAAAAAACAATCCTTTTTCGCAAACCGTGCATCGTTTGATATCATGTATATTACGCGTATCCAGGCCTTCAGCGATAAGTGTTCGGGTTATGATCCCTTCCAGGTCGATCCTGTAATTGTTGCCATATGGTTCAAATAAATAAGAATAATACGGAAATTTTTCCAGGAATATATCATACACATCATTCCGTACTTCAAAACAGCATTTTCGAATATGCGGGCCCACAGCGGCGATAATATTGCCGGCCTTGCAATTATATCTGCCTTTCATCAACTTTATAGCTTTCGCGGCAATATTCAAAAGCGTCCCCCTCCACCCGGAATGGACAAGCGCTATAACGCTATTAACCGGGTCGTACAGGTATACAGGAACACAGTCGGCATGAATCGTTACCAAAGCTATATTTTTTTCAGCGGTAATAAGGCCGTCGGTGTATCCTAGTTCATGTTCCCTGACCAGGCCCATGCCACAGTGGCTTTTATCAACCATACTTATTTTGTCACCATGGACCTGCCAGGTCAGCACCATATGATCCGGAGGTATTCCCGTTTCATTTGAGAGCAGTCTGTAATTCTCAATCACATTATTTCTGTCGTCATCACGCTGAAAACTAAGATTCAGCGTATCATAAGGCGGACTGCTGACCCCGCCGAACCGGGTTGTGAAGATTGCCTTTAGCGTTATCCCATCATCGAGCCCGGGAATTGTGATATACATCGGTTTTTTTGTACCGCCCAATTTTTACCTCCGGAGATAATTTATGACTCATTAATCATTTGCAGACTTCATTTTTAGATTATCATACACCCAAAAAACCGACAAGTGGTAATATCGGGTGAAGCAATAGTTTCCGTTATTTGCTTTGCCGTACCAGTAAACGAAAGACCAGAGCCAGGACCCGCGGGAATAATGCAATAACCCAGCGGGTGGCTCGGGTGATTTCGGTGACGACGGGCGACACACTTCAACGCCCTGCTGCCTATAGGCAACTGTGGAGCGGGTTATTGAGCGACCCTGTATATGGAGACCTCTGTGTGAAATCAGTACAGGAACGGAAGCGTGTTGGTGGTATGTGCTTTGTCGCCCAAGGAAACGAAACACCCGAGTCAGGACCCGCGGAAATAATGCTATACATTTTACTTCCTGAACTATTGTACAATAACGTCAACAAGGAGCTTCATTTGCTAGAGCTATATAGTTCAGCTCGGGCAAGTCGAAACTCGCAAAAATGCTATAAAATATTTTTTGCAAGAAGCATTTTTGCTCAAACAGTCGACTTGCTTATCCTCTCTCTGACTATATATCTCTACGCTTCATTCCGCTATAGTTTCCGTTATTGCACAATAGTTCTATTTGCGTTTGAACAGTGTCTTGACAAAACTCAGCGGGTGGCTCGGGTGATTTCGGCGACGACGGGCGGCACGCTTAAGCGCTGTCAAGTGATAACCGGCTGGATCTGGGTTCTTTTAAGAGCGGCTTCGACCGACGGAATAAACAAATCCATTCGGCAAACAATTGAATTGTGTTTTTTCTCCGGATCATCCTGACGGAACGGCACAAAATAGATGTTTTTCGTGTTCTGCAGCAGACCTATATTTTTGCCGTTGGCGCCCAAACCGTCATTTGTCGCGATACCCAAAAGGACGGGCATGTCATTTCTCAATTGGGCCTTTACAGCCATTGTCACGGGCGTATCGGTTATGCCGTTCGCAAGCTTTGCAAGAGTATTTCCGGTACACGGCAATACCACCATCAGATCGAGTTGTTTTTCAGGTCCTATCGGCTCCGCATCGACAATTCTTGCTATACACTTTTTTCCCGTTATTGTCTCAATCCTTTTTTTGAAATATTCCGCCGTCCCGAAACGCGTATCGGTTGTTGAAACGATATATGATAATACTGGAAAAATATCGGCACCGAGAAATGCGAGCTTTTCCATCTGAACAAGACTTTTTTCAAGGGTGCAGAACGAACCGGTAAGTCCGAAACCTATTTTTTTCCCTGAAATAATCATTTCGTAAAGCTCCCTTCCTGAAATACATTGTCTATCGTCCTTTTTATTATTTCAGCGGCCGTTAAAGGTGCGACTTTACCGGGCAGGCTCAGTGCCCAATCCACCTTAAAGCCCAGTTTTTCCGCATGCGTAAAATCAATTCCGCCGGGTTTTGAGGCAAGATCCAAAAGGTAGCAGTCCGGACGTATTTTGTTAAGGATATCGGCCGTAAGCATCCTGACCGGTATTGTGTTTACAATAACGTCCATATCGGTTGCGTAGCTTTCCAAATCTTTAATATGCACCGGTTTATAACCGTAAACCTCTATCCAACTCAGGTCGGAATATTTTCTTGCCGCGATCCAGACTTCGGCTCCGAAGCCGTGCAATATTTTTGAAAGAACCTTTCCGATTCTGCCAAAACCGAGAATAAGTATCCTGCTGTTATGAATTGTAGCCGGTATCGCTTTAATAATCAGCTCAACCGCCCCTTCCGCGGCGGGAATCGCATTCAACACAGCCATTTCTTCCCTGTCAAGAAGATCAAAATATGCTATTCCTTTACCATCAAGCTGTTCTCTTATATCCTTTTCTATTTTTCCCGCTACAAAAAACACATCACCCGATATCATTTCAATAAGCGCATTTACCGGAAGAGCCTCTGCGGAAAAAGGCATGTTTACAAGCCCGCCCGCCGACTCAAGCGGTATTCCACAGATTATTACGTTTGTATCGGAAATCATCAGAGATAAATTTTTGTTTTTCATATCGGGATATTTTTTTTCAAAACCATACATTTCAACCCGGTGATATTCCTTTTTCAACAACTCCGAAAGGTAAACGCTTCGCATATCTCCGCCGATAATAAGGTACTTTCGCTTCTGCATTCGGATACACCCCCGCAAATCAATTTTTATTGTCCGGTTAACCGCCGTAAAACAATGGAAGAAATTGCAACGCAATTTCAACCGGCTGCACTCATTTTATATATTTCATCCTATGAAGAGCAGGGGATTCAAGTGCTTGTTTAAATTATTTAAACAACTGATGTAACGGTTCGAAGAAGAATCCTTTTAATCTATATTTAAAAAACGAATAAAAAAAAGCAGGCATTAAAGCCCGCTGGCGATATTAAAACGCAATTTTGTCCAATATATCGTTGCCTATGTCAATGTCTCCTATTGCCGAAATACCCATTTGTTCCGGCCTGAAAACATACCGGATTATTTCATAAATACTGCCCCTTGATACTTTATCAATACTGTCAAGAATCTCCTGGGGCGTGCGTACTTTCCCCAAAATCAACTGTGATTTCCCCATGCTGTTCATCCTGCTGCTTGTGCTTTCAAGCCCAAGGATATAACTGCCTTTAAGCTGGTTTTTCGCCTTTTCAATATCGGAATCGGATATATTTTCCCGGGTAATTGAGATTATTTCATCCCTTATATGCCGGACTACTTCATCATGCTGCTGCGGGCTGCAGGCCGCGTATATCGTAAACATTCCGACATCCCTGTAAGCGGTCGGATAAGAATATATCGAGTATGCCAATCCCAGTTCTTCCCGAACTTTCTGGAAAAGGCGGGAGCTCATTCCCCCTCCGAGTATATTGTTCAGTGTAAGCAGTGAATACAGGTTCTCTTCTCCCTGCTTTAAACCACGGAAACCAAGACACATATGGACCTGCTCAGTTTCTTTCTTCTTTATTTTGAAGCTACGGTTGAACCACGGTTTATACGCGTGTATTTTACAGTAATTATGCGACTGCCAGTTTCCGAAATATTTCTCTATCAATTCCACAAGCTTTTTCTCGTCAAAATTGCCCGCAACGGATATTACACTGTTTTCAGGAACATAAAAATTCCGCATATAATTGATAATATCGTCCCTAGTTATTCCGGCAACCGAGTAATAACTTCCAAGTATCGGATATCCGAGTGAATTGCCGCTCCATACTTCTTCGGTGAGCATGTCATGCACCATCTCTTCGGGATAATCTTCATACATGCTTATTTCTTCGGCAATCACCTTCCTCTCGGTTTCAATATGAGCGTATTCAATTGTCGAATTAAAAAGCATGTCAGATATAAGCTCAATGGCAGTTTCGAGATCTTCATCAAGCGTTTTCGTATAAAAACATGTGCATTCTTTCCCGGTAAACGCGTTAATCTGTCCTCCTATATTGTCAATAGTCTTTGCAATGTCTTCAGCCGTCCTTGTTTTAGTACCTTTAAAAAGCATATGTTCGATGAAATGTGAAATCCCGTTCTGTTCCTTCGCTTCGTATCTCGATCCCGCTCCAATCCATAATCCGAACGAAACCGACCGCACAAAAGGTATTTTTTCATAAACTATGGTCAAGTTGTTTTTTAATACTGTTTCCTGGTACATCCTGCCTCCTAAAATCACTCAGGTATTTCCTTCATTAATGCTTAATTCAACCAGATGCCGGTATATGCCGTTTTTATTCATAAGAGTGTCATGATCACCTTTTTCCACAATTCTTCCGTGATCTAACACATAAATGCAATTTGCCTGCCTGATCGTGGACAACCGGTGCGCGATGAAAATGGATGTCCTGCCTGAAGAAACTTTGCCCATCGATTTCTGTATGAGTTCCTCCGTTTCGGTGTCGATACTCGCTGTTGCCTCATCCAGAACAAGCACCGACGGGTTGAACGCAACAGCCCTTGCCAATGATATGAGCTGGCGCTGCCCGGCGGAGAACGTGCATCCCCGCTCCTTTACTTCGGTATGGATGCCATCTGGAAGCGACCTGACAAAAGGCGCAGCGCAGGCCGTTTCAATCGCATCCATTACATCGCTGTTGGTCAGTTCCCGGTTATTCAGCCTTACGTTATATGCAATATCACCGGTGAAAAGGAACACATCCTGCAGTACAACGGCAATATTCCTTCTTAAATCTGCAAGCCTGTATTTTTTTATGTTTACACCGTCAATTAATATTTCTCCTTTTTGTATATCGTAAAATCTTGCCATAAGGTTTATTATAGTTGTTTTGCCTGATCCCGTCGAACCGACAAAAGCAACGGATTCCCCCGGACGGATACGGAAGCTGACATCTCTCAGCACCCAGTTTTCTTTTTCATACGCAAACCATACATTTTTAAACTCAATATCTCCCGCTATTTTACCGCAGGAAATGCCTGACGACAAATCCTCCTCGTAACTTTCGATATCCATTATTTCAAATATCCTCTCAGACGAAACAACCGCCGACTGAAGGGATGTGTATTTATCGGCAATTTCATTTATAGGATGGAAGAACTCCCTTACATATGAAATAAAAGCATACAGGACGCCGTATTCAAAGGCGCCTCTTAATATATCGCCGGCACATACCCAGATAAGAGCCGAAATCGTAAGGTTGTTTATTACCTCAACTACCGGCCGTCCAAGGCTGTTCAGTATTACTTCCCTTAAGCTTGATTTGAAATACTCTTTTTCTATCTTGCTGAACTCGTCAAACTTCTGTTTTTCACGATGAAAAATCTGAACTATTTTCATACCCGTTATATTCTCGGCTAAAAAGCCGTTTATCCGGCCTATAATTGATTTCAATCTTATGAAATTCTTTCTTGCCGCCTTACGGTAAATAACTGCAACGAGCGCAATAAGCGGTACCGCGCTAACTCCTGCAACCGCGAGTTTCGGGCTTAACGAAAACATCGCGTAAACTATTCCGGCAATCATTACAACGTCCCGGAAAAGGTTTACCAATACTCCTGAAAACAACTCGTTTAACGCTTCAACATCATTGGTCACCCTTGTCAGCAACCTGCCCGACGAAAACCTGTCAAAAAACGGCATGCCCATTTTTTGTATTTTATTGAACAGGTCTGTCCTTAACCTGTGCATGATGCTCTGTCCGACATAATTTAACAGAACGTGCTGAAGGTAACTTAATAAAGCGCCTCCCGAAATGAGGGCAAAGTAATAAAATCCAAGCCTGTTTACAGCGGATTTATCGAAATTCCCCGGAATCAGATAATCGTCTATGATCCTGCGAAAAATATCAGGCCTCAGTAAAACCGCCGCATTTATCAGAAAAGCTATCACAACGGCAACGACAATAAGCGGCAAATGCGGTATAAAGTATGACAAAAGACGCCCTACATTCGCTTTCCGGTAATATACCAACAGGTCCCGATCATTTTTTTCGTTTTTATTCATGCCGGCCATTTCCGCATACCTCCGAAGCACTGTTTGTATTTGCCTCTGTTTGTGATAAATACAGCTTACAATACTCTCCGTCCAGTTCCATCAATTCTTTATGGTTCCCCTGCTCCCTAATAACCCCGTCATCCATGTAAATAATGTTGTCGCAGTACATTACGGATGATACCCGGTGGGATATGATAATACCCGTCCGGTGTTCAAGCAGACCTTTAAGGTTATTGAGTATTTCCGATTCGGTTTCGGTATCAACCGCCGACAGGCTGTCGTCCAGGATGAGAACCGAAGGGTTCTTTATAAGAGCACGCGCTATCGAAACCCTTTGTCTCTGCCCTCCCGACAGCGTCACGCCGCGCTCGCCGACCACCGTATCAAAGCCTTCCGGGAATTCAAGGATATTGTCATATATGCCCGACATCCTCGCGGCTTCTTCAATTTCTTCATTAGTGATCCCTTCCTGGTAAAAACGGATATTATCGCTTATCGTTGTTGAGAACAGGAAGTTTTCCTGCGGTACAAAGCCTATTTTCTCCCGGAGTACATCAACGGACAAATTATTGATATCAATGCCGTTAATAAAGATCCGTCCGTAATCGACGGGGTATAGTTTTAACAGCAGGTTCGCGAGTGTTGTTTTCCCGCTGCCGGTTTTTCCTATTATTCCGAGAGTTGAGCCGGAAGGTATGAACAGGCTAATGTTCTTTAAAGCCGGCTCATCGGCCTGAGGATACGTAAACGTAAGATCTTTTATTTCTATATCGCAGTTTTCGGTTCTATCAAGGTTTTCCACGCCGTCAGGTATGTCGCTTTTTTCAGTAAAAATCTCGTCAAGTCTTTTAACCGAAGCCGCGCCCCTTTGCCACACTTCAATAATGCGGCTGATGTTTATGACAGGGCGCATTATAGCGGCCATATACGAATTAAACGCAATATAATCGCCGAGAGAAATCGTTCCTGTCATTACCATTTCGCTGCCATATATGATAAACAGTAAAAAACTCACGCCGAAACATACCTGAGTAACCGGCCCAAGCATACCGGACACACTGTAAAGACGCATATGCGTTTTCATATTTTTGCGGCTGAGTCCCCTGAACCGTTCCATCTCCGGCTTTTCCTGCGCAAATGCTTTAATAACCCTTATGCCCATAATATTTTCCTGGACCCTTTCGGATATCGCGGCAAACGCTTTTTGCACCATTTCGAAACGCCTGCGAATTGTCTTTCGCAGTAATATTGTCAGCGTAATGACTACAGGTACGGGACCCAGGGCCATCAGTGTAAGGACCGGGTGAATCGTATCGGCCATATAATAAACAGAAACGGAATTTATAAGTATTCCCTCTATCGCGGCGACAAATCCGAATGCAAACACCCTTCGAACAGCATTGACATCATTTATCGCATAGGCAATCAAATCCCCCGTTCTCCGCTCGTTGTAAAAAGAAACCGGAAGTGTCTGCAAATGCGAAAAAAGTTTTCTTCTGAGATGACTTTCAACATGACGGCTGTTGCCGATAAGGAAATATCTCCATACAAACCGCAGGCAAAACGCAATAACCGAAAGAAGGAACATAAAAATAACCTGTCCGTAAACCTCCTTTTCGGTCACGCGCCCGGTATTAAGCATATCGGTGATATTGCCCAATACTTTGGGAATGCGCAGTGATACCACCGACGTTATTATAAGGATTACAACTCCCGCTATATAACTTAACAGGCGCTTGCGGATAAATTCTGTTAGTATGGACCTGACATTCATCCCGTCACCTACCTGAATGAAAAGTTTAACTGTAACACAACACGAAAAGACAACCCTATCGGATTGTCCGCCGCAGTAATGCCTTATTCAAGTTTTTCTTCCAGACACTTTATTATTTCCCCGTAAAATTCATAGACAAACAGCGTTATTATCCGCTAAAACCTTCAAGACCGCGTACACCGCTGTTATGATACCTTTTGCACCCCGCTGCCGCCGCGCACCTCGAAAACATCGACACAACTTCTAATCCGGTCATGCACGGCTGCGCTGTGGAAGCCCTGAACCGCCTCATATCCCGTGTACCGCCCGTTTTCGTCAGTTTTTCGGCACTGCTGCAGAACATATTTCCGCGCGCCGCTGACAAGTCTGCCGATTTCAACGAGATCACCGCTATCCAGCTGCGGACAGCATGTTGTGCGGAATTCGTAATCAACGCCGCTGTTCATAATAACGGATATGCTTTTGGAAATACGATCCGGATCGATATTGCAGCGGCATATTTCACGGTATTTTGCAAGCGGTGCCTTGACATCCATCGCTATATAATCGAGCAAACCTTTTTCGATGAGTGTTTTGACAACCTCAGGGCAAGTCCCGTTTGTATCAAGTTTAACCAAATATCCCATGCGTTTTGCTTTCAGGATAAATACGTCAAGATCTGGCTGGAGCGTGGGCTCACCACCTGAAATCACAACCGCGTCAAGAAACACCGCTCTTTTTTCAAGAAATTTAACGACCTGTTCCTCATCAATACAGTTATTACGTTCTTCATAACCCAAAATATGCCTGTTATGGCAGAATACGCAGTTCATATTACAGCCGCGCGTAAACACCGTAGCGGCTATTCTGCCGGGATAATCAACAAAAGACTGTTTTATTATGCCGGCTATCCTCATCTTTTGTACCCCCTGTAAAACAAACGCAAATTATACGGTGGCTTTCTCGAGCGATAACAACTCTTCATTTATTAAGAATTTCCGGCGATTCATGTATTCTTCCTTTTTGCCTTTATTGTAATTCGATACAGGCCTTAAATACCCGGTAACTCTTGACCACACCTCGGTTTCACTGCCGCAGTGCGGGCATGTGAAATGTTCTCCGTTTATATAACCGTGGTTATTACATACCGAAAAGGTCGGCGTAATTGAAATGTAAGGCATTTTATAATTCTCAAAGCACTTTTTTATCAAATTCCTGCAAACCTTTGTGTCCTGAACACTTTCGCCGAGATATAAATGCTGAACCGTTCCGCCCGTGTATAATGACTGAAGTTCATCCTGCAGTTCCATTACTTCAAAAATATCGTCCGTGTATCCCACCGGAAGCTGCGTGGAATTCGTATAATACGGCACGTTCTCGCCGGCGGTATATATATCGGGATATCTTTGCCTGTCCAGCCGCGCAAGACGGTATGACGCTCCTTCGGCGGGAGTGGCTTCAAGGTTGTAGAAGTTTCCGGTTTCTTTCTGGAATTCTATCATAATTTCCCTTAAGTAATGCATTATTTCAATCGCAAAGTTCTGGCCTTCCCGTGTCGTCAGGTCGGTGCCGTTGAAATTCATAAGCGCTTCATTCATTCCAAGAATTCCGATTGTACTGAAATGATTATACCAGTATTGACCGGTTCTCTGTTTAACATTTCTCAATAAATGCGTTGAATAAGGATAAAGCCCCTTTTCCGATTGTTTCTCAATTACTTTTCTTTTGATTTCAAGTGACGTTTTTCCAATATTTGCTATGTTATAAAGACGTTTTTTGAATTCTTCTTTTGTTTTGCTCAAATATCCGATTCGTGGAAGATTGATAGTAAAAACTCCTATTGATCCGGTGAGAGGATTGCTACCGAAAAGGCCTCCTCCCCTTTTCCTGAGCTCGCCGACATCGAGCCGTAAACGACAACACATTGATACGGCGTCTTCCGGAGACAGATCGGAATTAATATAATTTGCGAAATACGGGATGCCATATTTGCAGGTTATCTTCATAAACGCTTCAACTGCAGGGTTTTCCCAATCAAAATCAGAAGTGATATTCAATGTTGGTATTGGGAAAGTAAATACTCTGCCTTTTGCATCCCCTTCAAGCATTACTTCACAAAATGCCCTGTTGAAAATATCCATCTCTTCCTGGAAATCGCCGTACTTGTCATTCGTATATTGCCCGCCGGATATTACAGGCTCATCCTTCAGTGTTTTCGGGACTTTTATATCAAAAGTCAGGTTGGAAAAGGGGCATTGAAAACCAACTCTTGTAGGCACATTTATACTGAAAACAAATTCCTGGAGGCATTGTTTAACCTGTTCATAGGTCATATTGTCATACCTGATAAACGGCGCACAGTAAGTATCGAACGAAGACCACGCCTGGGCGCCGGCTGTTTCACCCTGTGTGCTGAAAGTTGAGTTGACTATTTGACCTAAAAGGCTTCTTAAGTGCTTCGGAGGCTTGCTTTCGACTTTTCCTGGTACGCCTCCGAAACCATCGGTTAAAATCTGGCGTATATCCCATCCGGCACAATATGCACCAAAAAAACCAAGATCGTGAATATGGCAATCGCCGCTTTCGTGGGCACGCCGGACTTCTTCGGGATAAATCTCATGAAGCCAGTATTGCTTTGTAAATGCTTCTCTCACATAGTTGTTCAAACCATTAACACTCTTTTGCGTGTTTGCGTTTTCATAAACTTTCCAGTCCCTGTCGCCGAGATAATCCGAAAACATATTGATAGTCGCGCCGATTAACGCATTGAGCTCTCTCGCGTTTTTTCTTTTTTCCCTGTATAGTATGTACGCCTTTGCCGTCTGGGCATGTCCGTTTTCAATTAACACATATTCAACAAGATCCTGTATTTGCTCAACTTCGGGAATTTGATCGGAATATTTTTCTTCGGCGAGCTTTACTACTTCTTTAGTTAATTTGCGAGCAGTCTCAAAATCATTTCCACCGCATGCCACTGCCGCCTTAAAAATCGCGAATGTGATTTTTTCCGGCATGAAATTTTCGACACTGCCGTTTCTCTTCCGTATCTTGTCCAACATACCCATATCCTCCGCGCAGTCTATATCTTGATGTTTTTATACTATCACAATACAATATATTGTGTCAATTGGATAAATTAATGATTTTTTGCCGACACCGATAAAACATAGATATCATAATAGTTTTCAGATTTTAAAAACTTTTCGACATTATTCGACGGGCAAAAATGCTAAAATAAAACGAGGGATGAATGCTCATCCCTCTGCAGCCGGCTTGCGATTTTTCTAAATAACAGGCGGGTAATATGCGCCTTTTACATATCTTTATAAAACCTGAGATTATCCTCCAGCTCGGGTTCCAGTTCATGACCTGTTTTTATATAATGCTGATAGCGTTTTTCCAGCTCCCGGACAATCTTCTTTCTTTCATTTTCAAAGCGGATTGCAATATCCGAAAATGCAGGCTGCTTTATGAGCTGTTTCCTTTTAGAGACCCTGAATGGACAGAATTGATACATAATGGCTCTGACTTCCCTGTTGAGCTTTCTGCTGCCGAAATACTCATAGCGAAGCCACAATTCATAATCGGATGTGAAGATATTTCTAAGGTTGTTGTTATGTCTTTTTATTTGCAGCCGGATACTCTCTTTTGCCTCGGGTGTAAGATTCTTGTTTTTTCTGTATGTATCAATATAATCGGCGTAAACTGAAGTTAAACAGTTGTAGGAAATGTCATTCCACCTTACTCCCATCATTGATCTGCATAATTCCCAACGGAATTGTCCCGCAAGTTTTATCATCATTAATGTCGTGTCTTCCGATGTAAGCACGGGGAAAATAAACCTTCCGCGGGATGCCCTTGATACGCCCGACATTTCCTGCCACATTAATGCTCTTGTTCCTGCAGCGGGGACAAGGATAATATCCAGCAATACCTGTTTCATAATAATTTCCTTCTTAAATATCTCTTTTTCCCCGGAATAAAACAATTCACGATGAAACACCGAAAAATCTCTTTCCAGAAGCTCACTGACAGACTTTTGAAGTCTCTCCGGAGTTACGGCAACCCTGCGAATATCTTCAGGAATCGTATCGTTGCAAAGAACAGGGAAATACGCAATGTATTGACCGCTGCAAACCCTGTGACTGGTGCGGAACATGTTTGAAATCTCAAAATGAAGCCTGCTCCGTTCGGTATCCGGTTCCGAATTCCTGCCCGCATTCATCTGGCTCTGTTCCTTAATAAATTTATCATATGTAACCCCGAGCTCATTTATTGAAGGACTTATTTCATCGATTATAATCTTTTCCAACCAGTTTTTCATCGAATAGATGTTCTCCCGGGCAAATGTAAATTTATCAAGCATAGTATAAAGCCCATATGTCTGGCGGGGCGAGAGCAGGTCACTATCAATAAAACCATATGCCAGGAACATTTCCAGCGCTTTATCTTTTGGTTTTTCTTTTACATACTTGGAAATTACCTCTTCATATAGCTCAAAAAAGACCGCGTTAAACTTTCTTCTTGATTCTGCCGGAATATTATCTATTTTTGGTCTGTATTCCTTAAAATTCTCAATAAAGGTTTTAAAAAAGTCCCTTTTTTCCTGTTCGAGTCCGGAATAATTCAGAATTCTGTCCATACTTCCAATCATCTCATAAAGCACATCTTCCTGGGATACTTCGATTCTTTCGTCTATCTCCGTTGTTTCCGATTTAATGCCCGAGAGCAGGAAATCCAGCTTGTTAATGTCGATGCCGAGGCTGAATTCGTATTTTTCCTCAAAATACGCAACTATATTCTTATACCTGTCCGATACATAATTAATAAAATACGGAAGGGCTGCCGTATCGGAATCAGATTGCCTTATTTCCACATAAGCCCTTATCAGTTCGCTTATAAGGCTGTCATTGGAATTGCAAAAGACGGTGTTTAGAAGTTTATTTGAATACTCTGTTTCCTTTATTAAATATTTCACAAGGTCATCGAAAGTTTTTATAAGTTCGGCGCAGTGATAACTAATTACCTTCGGATCTTGCCTGAAAAAGTTATCACGGCATTCCTGATTCATATCCATCAGCGCATTAAAGTACTCCACACTGACAAGATCATACCTCTTATTATTTTTAAGTGAAAAACCTTCCAGGCAATTTTCAAACTGTTCGATTGAAAAGCAGATCAGAGGCGGAATGGTTGATTTCATTTCAGCATAGTCTTCCAAAGCATCTGCCAATATTTTTATTCCAGGCTCCCTGGCGATCCTGCAAGTCTCTTTAAAAAACCAGTAATAGCAGGAAACACACCGGATAAATTGCTCTATTTCCAAATTCAACTCGGTAATTTCAGTAAGCGTTTGATGAAGAGATCTGACAAACCCAAAGCATTGCAGCAAAAGTTTAATACCATTATCGGGCTTTTCTGTAAACAGTTTAAATTCGCTTAAAACTTCAAGAGGAATCTCGGATAATTCGTTTTCCCCTTTATAAAGATATGTAAAACAATACTTTTTTTGTGACCCGACTATATCCAAAAATCCAATAGGAAAACAGTCAACTTCGACAGATGCGACCTTCATGCTGTGATTAATTATATCTTCCGTTTCTTTTCTGTTTTTAAAAGACAAATAGATATCAAGGTTTCCTTTTCCTGTAGTACGTACGGCTGTGACCTCAGCGCCCTCGACGAAGCACTGTTCAAATACCTCATAATTGGATTCGTGCAGTCTTTGAGCCATTATATATACTCCTTCAAATTCTCCGACAAAGGACAGGCTTTCTTTTCTGACTTTTTTCTGCCATAATTGGTACCTTTTTGCCTATTATACCATCTATTTGTCCTATTTACAAATAGAGCGATTGTCCTATGCCACTGGGACCTATTTACTATTTACTTTTCGGACACCTGTTTGCAATTCATGCTCGCGATTTCTGCTTTGACATGAATTCCTATGTGCTATATATTAAATATAGTCTTCCGCTTTTTATAACAAGGCGATCGTTATGTTTCTCCGTGCTGATCTCCTGCGCGGCCCGGTATATTTGGATTATTCCATATGATTTATTAAAAGAAATACTGTGTGAAAGGATGATTACATGAAAGTAGTTGCATTTAACGGAAGCCCAAGGGTAAAAGGAAACACATACATACTCCTTAATACGGTGCTTAAAACTTTGGAAAAGGAAGGTATCGAAACCGAACTGGTGCATGTAGGAAAGCGCGATATCCACGGTTGTACCGCATGTCAGAAATGCAGGGAACTGAAAAACGGAAGATGCGTTTTCAATGATGATATCGTCAATCGGTCCATTGAAAAAATAGAACATGCCGATGGAGTTATCCTGGGCGCGCCTGTTTATTTCGGGGATATGTGCAGCCAGATGAAAGCTTTTATTGACCGCGTCGGTTACGCGACCAGGTCCGTGAAGACTCTCAAAGGGAAGGTTTGCGCGAGTGTTGTGGCAGTCAGGCGGAATGGCGCTCTTTATACATTTAACGCAATGAATAACCTGTTTACGTTATCGGAAAGCATTATCGTCGGATCAAGTTATTGGAACCAGGGGATCGGCAATGCTGTCGGCACTGTGGAAAACGACGAAGAAGGGCTGGATACGATGGTAACCCTCGGGAAAAACATGGCTGAGGTTCTTAAATCCTTAAAAAGAGCATAAAGGTGCAAAGTTTTCTTTAATATGCTGCATTATTTTTAAACTGTTGTTTTCGTACGCGCACGTTGAACTAAAAGCCTAACGCTAATGCCCTGGAAAATTACGGCGATTGCCATGCCGATTCGTGTACTGAGAATCCGCAGCAGGATCGGCTTTTTCCGACGCGGGTTCTGCGTGCTATCGTCCGCATGTTTTTTTAAAAGTTCTTCATCATTAAGATTTTTCCGGTTATAATAATCTATCAGTTCAATACCCTCAAGGTAGAGGGCGTGTTTCGGGCAGATGTTGATGCATTTCTGGCAACTGAAGCATTTGCCGATATCCCGTACAGGATAATCCCCCTTTTAACAAATATCTTTTTTATTTCATTTCCAGGAATATATAACACAAGCGGTTCCTGTTTGTCCTCGGGATAATGAATGCCTTTCGACTGATAGCAGGAATTGTCAATTCGTCTTTGAATCCGCGCATATGGATGCGGTTTTATAAAAGCGATTCAAACTCACGGGCTCCGGTTGATTATTCTTTAAAACTTTTGCTTTCATAGATTTCGGTTATAATGTTTTCCATCGGCAGCTCTTTTATCGATATGTCGGAAAACTCGCACATTTCCGTAAGCTGCCTTATTACCGCGTTTATTGAATTGTTCTCAAGGTTAACTTCCAATGTATATTCAAGGTCCGAGTTCTTCTCGATTACGTTTACGCCGTCGAGTTTAATATCAGCCACGGGTTTTGCGAGAATAACGCGTATGATCTTTTTGGCCCCGAGATTCATCTTCAGATTCTGAAGAGTGTCATCAAAAACCTTCTGCCCGTGATTTATTATAATAACCTTTCTCGCAAGCTGTTCGACATCTTCAAGATCATGCGTTGTAAGGATGAAAGTGACTCCCTGCCTGTTCATTTCCTTGATAAACGCTCTTATTTTCTGTTTAGCTATTACATCAAGGCCTATTGTCGGTTCATCCAGGAATACAATTTTCGGCCTGTGCAGCATCGCCATTACAAACTCGCATTTCATGCGCTCGCCGAGGGAAAGAACACGCGTGGGCTTTTCAATTACATCTTCCAGTTCAAAAAGGCCGGTTAGTTCTTCAAGCGTTTTATTAAATTCTTTCTCCGGAATAGCATAAATTGCCTTGTTCATATGAAAGCTGTCTATAGGCGGAATATCCCACACCAGCTGCGACTTCTGACCGAACACCGCGCCGATATGGTTCACATATGTACTTCTGTCCCTGAAAGGCGTATAGCCCATAACCGAAATATTCCCGCTCGTGGGATAAAGCGTTCCGGTAAGCATTTTAATCGTCGTCGATTTTCCCGCTCCATTAGGGCCCAAAATACCGGCGATTTGTCCCTCTTCGACCTGAAACGATACATCATGAACCGCATGTATGCTGATTTTTTCCCGGCGGAAGAAACTCTTTAAAGTATCGGTGAAACTGCTTCCCCTTCTATATGTATTATATATCTTCGTTAAATTGCTTACGTTTATTATCGCCAACGGTCTATCCTCCTACTCCTTCGTATAAACGGATCATATACTTGAACAGCAGAACTCCCGCCATTGCGAACAAAAAGCATGGCAGTATCGCGATAAACGCGATGCTGTCCGCTTCTCCCAAAAGAGCCGCCGCAGGAAAATACCCTATCATCGCAACCGGTATAATGAACGAGGTAAAGCCTGAAATGCTTTTGTGGAATATGTTCTGCGGATATCTCCCGAAATATTTGATGCTGTCAAAAATTTCGGGCAATCTCGAGTTTCCGACCCATTTGAACGACGTGGCTACCATGATGAATGAGATACCCATCATAACAAAGACACCTGATATAAAAAGTATCAAAAATTGCAATGCCATGAGGATTGAAACCGGCCCGACATGGGAAAGCGCAACGGCAAACAATACCGCTCCGCCAAGAAAAAGGCCGGCGCCGCTGAAATCAACCGTCGAAGCGGTCAGCAAAAAGAGGCAGTCTACAGGCTTTATCAATACAATTTCGAGGCTGCCTTCAATAATATGCCGCATCGTCGCCCATAAAACGCCGTTAAAAAGGATATCAGCAATTCCTGTCGACATTGTAAACGCGGCCTGGACCAGCAAAACCTCGTACAGCGACCAGTTCGGGAATTCCGCGCCCGACCCGTAAATTAACAGCGTAACAAGCGGAAAAATAGTATTGCTTACAAGCATAATAAAATTATCAAGAAGAAAATTAAGCCGGTATGTCAACGCTGTTGATATCGAAATCTTAATGCATTCTCTGTATATACGAATATATTTTTTCAGCATTTTTCCTCCAGTCACGTTGTTATGCACCAACCCCGGTAAACCTTTTCATTGACAAACGGTAAACATATTCGCTGAAAAGAGCTGTTAACGCAACTGCAATTGCCTGAAGCCCGACAATGTGCGGAATCGGCATTGACACACCCGCAAGGGTATAGCGGCCTATAAAAACCATCGCAGGAACATATGAAACATATTGAAACGGCAGAAACAACATAAGTTTCTGTATCAGCGGCGGGAAAAACACGAGCGGGATTAATCCGCCTGAAAAAATGCCCTGCAAAAGAAGATATACCCTGCGCACGCCGCTGGCCTGTACAAGCCAGAAAGCCGTCATGCCTATCGTGTAGTTCAGATAAAGGTTCATCAAGAACGCAAGGGCTACTGATATAATTGCCCAACCGTAACTTGCCGGTCTCAGGTTTATTTTGAAGATAAAAACAAATATAAAAAGACAGGGCAGGAACTCAAAAAACAAACCAAGAATTCTATGCCCTATTTTCTGCGACAGCGCAAAAAAGCGGTGGTGTATCGGACGCAGCGCAAAGGTCAGGAATTTCCCCGTCCGTACAAGCATCTGAAGGTTCCAGTCCGCAAAATCCATTGTAAGGTATCCGATTAAAGTCGTGACTCCGAAATAGGTCAGCATTTGGGAAAGCTCCATTCCATTCAGCGAAGCCTTCCCTGAATAAACAGCCGACCAGATAAAATACTGAACAATGAAATAAACCGGCCCTACAAAAATCGACACCATCGAATGTGTGCGGTATGCGCTCCATTCTTTATATGTAACCAATGCTACGGCCTTGATGACCTTAAGCTTTTTTGCGAGATAATTAATCATTTCAGCCCCGACCATATGATTGCAGCCACATTGAATAACGCATGAGCGTGCCACGTATAACTCGTAAAAGGCACAAACCATGAGGCCACAAGTTTTTCAAACGGATCGATAATCAGGCAGCATGCCCCGGCACCCTCGTGAAAATATGTCCCTTTCGTATAAAATGTTGTGAGGTTATACCTCATATCCGGGCCAAGACCGTACAGACGCGGAACACCTCCCGCGTTCCAGCAGTAATCCTTTATATCGCCCTTAAGATAGAACGATGTCATCTTTTCAACGGCTTTTCTGCCGATTATCCGGGTTCCTTCGTATGTTGTGCCATTGTTCAGAAGCATCATCCCGAATTTATTCAGATCGTAAGCGGTCGAAAACATTCCGCCTCCCGTCGACGGAATCTTGCTCCATATACTGTCATCCTGCTTTTCGCCATTCAAAAACGACAGCATTCTTTCTTCCCTGCGTTTGTTCTGGACATTCATCCTTAATACCTGTTCCCTCGTAGGGGTAAAACCCGTATCTTTCAAACCGCACGGCTTAACTATATTCTCAACAATATAGTCATGGGCAAACATACCGCTTACCCTTGTAATAACCTCACCGAGTATGACATAACCGAAACTGCAGTAAGCCCATTCTTCACCGGGTTTCTTGTACATTCCCGCGGAAAGGGCGGCTTCAATCCAGTTCGTCCCCTCCATATTTTCTATAAAATACCACGGGGATTTAAAGTATTTGTTTTCAAACGATCCGGGATCGGAATACATACCGGATGTGTGCGACAGCAGGTGGGCGATGTTCATTTTGTTGAACGGTGGTTCCTTGAATTCATCAATAATTTCACCCACTGTCTGATCGAGCCTAAGCATTCCGTCCTCCGCCAGTTTGAATATCGCGACCGCGCAGAACAATTTCGTAATTGACGCAATCCATTGTATTGTATCGGTCTGCAGTTGACGATTATCGTCCTCCCTGTAAGATAGTTTTCCTATAGCCGCATTAGCGAATATTTTGCCATCTCTGGACAAGCAGTAATTGGCGGACAGAATTTCATTTTTTTCAATCATTTTTTTAAAATGTTTGTCCAGGACAGTCAGTCTTTCCTTGTCGTAGTTCACATCAGCAGGTAAATAAGGAGTATCGGAGCGTATCATAAACTCCACCTCTTTCCTTTATTTTTTTAAATCCTTAACGGTCAGATGGGATTACTCGTGTCTTTACCAGGTGCCTCAAGATGTAACAGACAGATGCATACTCGGAAAAAAGAAAAAATTTACTAAAGGTGCATAAAATACTGATTTCCTTATTTTATGAAATTTTCAAACATAAATCAAGCCCTAAAAAAAACTATTTTGCTTATTAACAGGGAATTTTTCAAAAAATTAAAAAATCATATATCATGGACTTTCTGCTATATCAAAGTCGGGTATAAAAGAAGAAACAGCTAATTGACAAATCATTTCAACTAACTGTTTCTAAACCATCCCCTATCTTTTCTTCGGCAACTAATCCGTCAAAACCAGGTTGCAATAGAACACCGCATTATTCCCATCAGGTATGTATTCAATAGAGACCTTATATTTATTCCCATTCCAGTAAATTGTATTGCTGATGTATTCATCAGAATCCCTCCAGCCTCTTTCTATGTAGGATTCCATGTATTGCCGGACATCGTCTTCGGTAAGTCCGCTGTACTCGAAAATTACGAAGTATGCTTTGGAATCGCCGTAAGCTTCTACTTCGCCGATCATAGTGCCTTTTGTCGGCGGTATAATTTCTTCAGGTATTTCGCCGTAAGGCCAGTCACCCTGTTCTTCGACATACACGGTTATCTTCAGCAAGCTCTCTCTGCTGAATTCAAAATAAAGGGACATATTCTCTTTCTGGGCGTAATCACTGTCGGTATACCACCCGTCGGCTTCCAAAAGCTCCAGGTACTCATTCAAATCATCTTCACTGGTATTGTCTATATAGATTGCGTACCCTCCTTCATCCTCAAGTAAGCTTTAAATCGCCATACGCCACCATTTCCACTTCTTTCGGCACTACACCCTCTTTCATTTTTCCGGTAATCGTGATCACAGGCTTTCCGTAATACTTGCCGGTGATCTTGCCGCTCCTGTTTACAGCCGTCAGCCGCATATTGGCTTTAAATTCCCAAACTTCATCATCTTTTATCATCGTGAATTCCTTTGCGGGTCCGTTTGCGACAAAACGCCACTCTTCCCATTCACCCTTGTTTTTTGTATTTTTCCTGGCACCGCCGGAACCGCCTTTACCAATCCCGACAATGCTGAAATGGTTCAGCTCCGCTGTTACATAACTGATTCCGTCTTCACGTACTATTTCGCTGTCCACCTCATAACCTACGCTTTCCCCGTCATCATAGACAATAATGCATGCGGATTCGGGAATTTCGGTTTCCACCGCGAGGGTAACGAAAACCGGCATCGAAGGCTGGATTGTCTTCCCTTCGTGTATCGCTTTCAGTTCATAAAAAGCAGATAATTTCTCTCCCTTTAGCCCTTTGTCTTTCGTCAGCGGAGTTATCGAAACATTTGTCCCCTCGGGGAAAACCCCGGGTATCGCGACAACTGTAGCTGTTGTCCCTTCCGATTCAACTTTGAAATGTGCCCCCTCCAAATCGGTTACCGTAGCGCTTTGCTTTTTCGATGTATCCAGCGCGATGGAATTCTTTTTTAATTTTGTATTCCCTTTGCATCCTGTGAATAAAAATATAATAGCGAGCAATAATGCAATAACATAAAATAACTGCTTTCTCATAAGCATGCTCTCCTTTCTATGATAAATGCTGATGAATATTACATAAACTCTTAGTATTTCGGATTATCCTCTTTTCAACAGGACCTAATGCAAAATATAAAAAACACCCGATTATATTTTATTGTCATTCCGGCTCAATAGATAGGTAATATATAATTATAAATAATAAGAAAAGTGTGAGACAGGTGGACGCCCTTTACCTTTGATTTTGTAGATTTCGGTTATGAGCTTTTCCGTTGACAGCTTTTTGATGGATATATGGAAAATGATCCCTACCCAAGCCGTATGTGAGGAAGGATTTCATTTTCACATGATTTTCGTATTTGGCAATCTCTTTTTCAAAGAGTTCCATGTAGTCGGCCTCTTCGCCGGCATTTTCCGGCATATCATGAGCCGGTTTTCTCATAAGCGTTTCTCTCTCAAGTGGATTGTACGGGTCATCACTTCGCGCTCGACTGGCGCATAATTATCCTCCGTGCAGAACAACGCAACCTGTTCCGTCCATCCGCCGCGAAGGAGGATGGTATGACTTTTCGGCTTGTATTTGACATTCGTGACGCGGTTCCATTTAAGAAAAGTCTCCTGCCGCGACTGCGCCAGCGTCCCCACGCCCGCCACGGCGGGTTTACCGGAAAGCAGCCCCAATACGACCGTAATGGCATTTACGATTCGGTTCTTTTTTGCCTGTTTTGCCTGCGTACGGCAGAGTACGCCCTTGTCATCCAGCACAAATTCCGCCTCATATTTTCCGCGATATACCACAATGATGAAAATCCAGGTAAAAAACAGCAATACGGCAATGGGCCCCAGCCCATAGAACGCATAGACGCTTTTACCCGACGCAAGCCCGATGACCAGCGCGATAAGGCCGAAGGGGATGCCGATGGCAATCCCCAACTGCTTCAAAATAACCGTGTTTCTAAATATGGGTACGCTGACTGCCATTGAATTTTTTCCATCGTCATCCCCCTTTCCATGGGTGGCTTTAATAATAGCCGCCCATGCCGCCGAGCAGTTCTCCGATGATACTTATTAGAGCGGTCCCAAATAAAATAGAGAGTTTATATAAATTGGCTTCACCATTTTGGATAAAGCCGTCTACCGGCTTTTGTTCCGGGGTCGGGATTTTCTCTTGACTGCAACCACAAGCAACAAAACACCCAATCCCGCCATGACAGGACCGGCAAGCCCCGCCGTTTCGCCGTCCTCCGCATTGACATGGGGCCAGAAGGGAAGATAGCGCACCGGGATAGTCTGCCTCATGTGGCTCCCGCCCGGAAAAACCCGCGTCACCGAGCCGGTATAACGCTCGCCGTTCACGGAGAACTGGTATTCCAGCTTATAACGGCTGGAATTCCTTGTGGATTCGTCATTGTGAAGGATATACTTCTGCTCATATCCGGTCACCTGGGCGGTGGCCGTACTGCCCGCCACCCCAAGGGCTAACTGGCCGATTCCCAACAGAATGAGGATAACCGCAACGGGAATTATCAGCAGGTCCATCAGTTTGTTTTTCAGCGTCTGCCGTTCGGATGGGCGTTTAGGGGCTGGTATTGGCTGCGGAGCACCCTTTTGAGCACCCGCTTTCGCCCCGCAGCCGGAGCAGAATCCGGCCTGGGCAGGATTTTTGGTTCCGCAGTGTCTGCAAAACATGGGCATCACTCCCTTATCTCCTCAGTAAATCGCATAATGGTAAATGGCTATTTGGCTACGTTGAGCTTTGCCGAGACTGCCACCATCTCACTGGCGCCGCTATGAGGCGTAACCCAATTGCAAGAGAAGGAGCCTAACATTTCCACCCTTGAAGCGTTGTCGGGTACCACAATCGAAACCGTATCACCCAAGGATGCCGACCCGCTTTTTAACATTTCGACTTTTTGCGTGAATTGTGTTATCTCTTTGCCGCTCGTATCAAAAACCTTCAGTGTCATAATAAGGTCGTTTCCTTTATGCTCCATTTGATATCCCATTTCTCCCATCGTACCGGAAATACTCAGGGAAACCGTCTCACCAGCTTTGCAGGTGCCGGAGAGATTGTAGCCGCGGTAGCCCCTGCTGTAGCCCCAATTTGCGCCGGTGAGAGTCCCGCCGCCCACCGCAAATGAATCCATACTGGTGTTTATCCAAGTGCTGCACACGAAATTTCCCGACGAAGCTACCGGCACAATATCGCTGTCCGGATCCAGTGTGACCGGATCGGCTGGCGGGGTGGATGCTGTAGGTTCGGAGGAAGGCTTGGGCTTCTCTTCCTTTTCCTTGAGGGTCAGGGAGACTTCGGCTTTAGCAAGCTGGTTGCCCTTAAGGTCGTATAGCATGACATAGGGTTTGTATGTTTTGAATTCATCATAGTCGGCGGTAACGCTTGACTCATTTTTGGCCGTTTCCTCCTTCGTAGCGTTTTTGCCGTCAAGCACCCATCTAAAACTGTATTCACCCTCGGGCCAGGCTTCCGCCGTGAATGAATGGGTATAGGGTAACTCATCCTTGGTCAGCTCGACCTCCAGAGTCCCGGAGCCCTTGATGTATACCATCGCTTCGGCCGCCAGATCTCCCGACTGGTACTCGTGGACCAGCTTTCCATCCTTGAATATCTTGATGTTCACCGAAACCTTATCGGGAGGAAGCTCCTTTACAGGCGCGCTCACCTCGAAGGATTTTCCGTTTTCCACCCTGTCAAGCTCAGTTTTATAGTCCTCATTATTGTTTAGGGTAACAACCGCGGTAAAGGGAGAATCGCCCGGTTTTTGCTCAGGCAGCGTCGGGGTGAAGGCAAGCTTGTCGCTGTTCTTCAGGGTGGTGTTGCTCACCTTTTTCTCAATATCCTTTTGGTTATCCCATTTTAGAGAGGTCGTGGAAATAGTCACCTGAAGCTCCGCATTTTTTGCGGGGAAGCTTTTAAACACGCAAACCAGCCCAATGGAATCGCCTGCGGAATATGACACGAGTACATCCTTGACAGACGCATCGCCGAAATTAACGGCGCCCTCATAAGGCGGTTCTCCCGGGATGCGGTCGGTTGCTTCAAGGCCGCCTAAGCGGTATACGTCTCCAATCATATTGGCCGGCGAGGCCTTTAACCAAAAGGAGCGGGTGAGCGCCGTTTCATCCTCGGGAACGGAAGCAGGCGTGAGGTTATACCGGAATACACCGGCTCCGTTTTCCATAATCCTCATTATTGAGGCCGCGTTAACGGCTTTGGACAGGTTAAGGATATCCTTCAATCCCCCGGCGATCTCTTTTGCGTCGGGCATATATGAGCGCGTGAAAGCGTCGCGCCAAAAATCCTCATACAGGCTTTGCACAGGGCTGCTCAGCTTGCTTCGGACAAAACCGTCAAGAGCGGCGTTGATATCTGTTGTTAAACCGTAATTCCCCGTGACGGTGTTCCAAAGCTCCCTGAAGCCTTCCGTTCGGGTTTGGGCGCTTTCGTCTGTCTGCCGAGAGGTGATTATGTAATCCAAAAAGGAGGATACGCCGTAATCATGGGAGCCGTTTAATGCGTAATAGGGCCTGGAGGCGTCAATGCTTTGGTGCATCGGTTTTCCCACGCCCTCGTCTGTGCCGATAAACCGCCCCGCATACTCCGCCGTAGCCTCCAGAAACCACTTGTTATCGGAAAATATCCTGTAAACCTCCGGGTCTCCTCCCGTTAAGCTGCCGTCGATATCCTTTAATCCGTTGGCCATATAGAGCTGCTTTAAGCCAAGCTGATGGTACTGCACGGCGTGGAACAGTTCATGCGCACAGGTGGACGCTGTATCTCCGTGGCTGAATTGCGAAGGCATGATGATATTGCCTGTCGTCGCACTCTTAGCCACGGCGCCGGTTTTGTTATAGCGGGGGTCTATGTAGACCTTTATTGGGTCATTAGCGACCGTAGCGGGACCTGTCCACGGCATTACGACCTTCCTTGTAGGCGGTACGTTGTCTTCGCCAAAAAGATCCCTGTATTCGTCATAGGCGGTGGAAAAAGCCGCCGCCATCTCCCTTGCCAAATCGGGGATGGAAGGGTCGGTTTTTGCGTCTGCCACCCTGTAATAAACGATGAAGTTACCATCCGCATCGCTCACGCCGACAAAATCTTCTACCGTTGCATCCTTGATGGCGACCCAGGCTTCTTCCCCAAGCTTGACGACGGCATTCTTGGCATCTTTTCCGCTTTTGTATATATAATCAATGCCCTTTTTGCCCGCGTCCACCGCCTCGCCCACCATTTTTTTGGAGCCCTGGTACATAACGCTCACAAATTTACGAAAGCCGCTGAAATGGTTTGTCGCCAGATACAGCTTTCCTTCTTCTTCAACATAGACCGTTTCGGCCTTAACCCAAAGGCCTTCGAACTCATCGAAAATCTGGAAGGAGGTTTGCAGCGCTTCCTCCTCGTCTTTTACATCCAAACCGAAAAGGACGGGATGGTCGAAGAATACATGACCGCCATCGGGTCCGGTAATCTCGTATTCGTCGGTTACTGTGTAATACGGGCTGCCGTCAATGGCCGGTGTGTCGTATTTGTAGATGATGATTTTTTTCTCCTCCGCCACACTGCCGGCGGGAACAATGAGCGTAAAGCCGTCACGTTCAATCCGGTTGTCCTCCGACGGAGACAGCGTCACGCTTGCAAGCTCGGTTTTTTTATGTTCCATAAATTCTGTTTTGATGCTTTTTTTGTCAAATTCAGGTGGGTTTGAAAGCAGAACTTCCTTTTTCCCCGCAGTGATGCCCGCCGGTACGATAACCGAAACCTCATTTTCACCCCAACTGATGATGGGCGTATCCTTACCGTCTATCGTCACCCGGCTATTTTCCGGATCGTAATAGCCAAAGCCCTCTCCGCTGATGGTGACGGCCTTGCCAGCATAAGGCTGGCCTGTGACACTTTCAATGTCTGTGAAGCTTTCGATGCCTGCGGAGTTCTGAGATAAATCAAATAACCTGGGAACGGCGATTACAAGCGCAATCACTATGGTTAAGAAAGCCATCCCCGGAATGAGTAGTTTTTTTAACCTGCCTGTATTTCTGTCGTCCGACCGTTTTGCCTTTTCAGCGGCAAGCGCTTGAGCGCTGTTTTGAGCGGTTGGGGCCGCTTGAGCCGTCCCCTGCCTGTTCGGCGCAGGTACCGCCGTACCGCAGGAGCCGCAGAATTTAACTTCGGCTTTTAGCGGCGAACCACAATTTTTGCAATATTTGCTCATAGATAAAAACCTCCCTTTTCAGAATATAAATATCGTTTCCCCATCTATTTGAGCAGCGGGCATTTGCAACGGAAGCAGGTGTCCTCGCTTATATCGCACAGTGTCCCGCAGGCGTTGCACGGGATAAATGCGTCGCCCGTCTTGTCGTATTTCTCATAAGAATTCAACCTCGCGTGGTGCCGCACCCGGTCGCCGATCTGATAGTAGTTATACAGGGTATCGCTGTCTTGAGATTTAATGGTGTGCCGTTTCCCTTGGTCGCTTCGTATGACAACGGAATATTCCAGATAGTCCTCATATTGGACATTATCGTTGTCATAATCGTGCCGTTTGGTTTTCTTTTTGATCTTCTTGTCCTCCACCGTGCCGTCCCAGGTCTTGCTGCGCTTTCTGCCCAGTATTTGAAACAGCGCGATCACCAAAAACATGCCGCCGATCCCGAAGCCGATATAGAGCGATTGGGGATTGCTCATATCTTCTACACCCATCTCGCCTGCAATATGAAAACCAACGACAGCGGCAACGGCAAGAAACATAGAAAATATAGCTGCCCAGCGGTTGCTGTTTTATTTGGCGAAGGCCGGGTCGCTGATGCGGGTCGAGAATCCGCGTAGTCCCACGGACTGCGGTGTGTTTTGGGATGCCTGATTGATCCCGCTGCCGCAAGCGGGACAGAAGCTGGTGTTTTCTGATATTTGTGTTCCGCAGTTTGTGCAATACATATCCTGTTCCTCCTTCTGTTTTTCCCAGCATCACTGCCGAATTCTATTTTTGCTTCTGTCCGTCAAGGCAGCAGTGTAGGTGTGATTCCAGTCTCATAGCGGAATCTCTCAGAGATTTGCTCCAGTGCCGCCGGATCGATTCCCGGGCGTAAAATCCGGATGTTCTGCGTCCGCTTTTCCGTGCCGCAGGTGAAGGAAATGAAATCCGTTCCGATCTCTACGGCCCTGAGTCGGATGCCATCCTGGTTGAACTTGATGATTTTTTCGCCCAGCAGAATGCCAAAATAGGAGACGATCACTTCGATGTTTTCGATGTTCTCCCGCTGTGCCGCTTCACCGGACAGGTCGCTTATTACGGCGGTATTTATATGGAGGATCGGATTTTCCGTAATGAGCCGCGCAATCTTTAGTTTTCTTAGCCCCCGCAGCCAAAACGCCGCCACAACTATGCTTGCAATCACTGTGCCTGCCAGAAGTATCTGCGCCCGGATTTCAGACAGTGCTCCCCCGAAAACGAGAAGCATAACGCCTGCCAATATGCCAAAGCCGGTAAGATTTGCCAGGACGAAGTTTTTTCTTTTGATCGCATTCAAGCATATCCCCCCTTGTCCGGCATAATTTTATTCTTCTATAGTAGCATAGCAAAAACGGGGCCGTAAAAAACCACCCGACCGGGTAGTTTGCATGAAAAAAGCCCCTACCTTTTTCGGGTAGGGGCTCAAATTACATGATTTTCAGAGGGTTATACGGGAGGGGAGGCGTCCTCTTTTTTCAATATGATGTTTATCAACTCCGCGCGGCTTTGTATACCAAATTTGGAATAGATGTTTTTCACATAATACTTGACCGTATTTTCACTGATCGTTAGTTCGACGGCAATCGTCCTGTAGGTCTTTCCCTGAAGCAACAGAGAGGCTACCTGGCTTTCCCGTTCCGACAGATTTCCGAACCTTGCAGCTCGCTCAATCTGGCCTGTTTGTTCCTGAGCGGACAGTCCGGAGAACTCCGAGAGGTACGCATGACCTTTGAGCAGAGAGGAAAGATGCTTGTGAAGCGGCGGCAGAAGAACCAGTGTCACACAAACCACGACCAGCGCCAGCAGAGTGGAATCTGAAATACGCGTACCCGTGGATGTGATGGCTTTGCCAATGAGCCCGCCCAGCAACACTCCTAAAACGTTGGCGGAGAGGCCAATACCAAGAATCTTGGCGGGATTTTTGTGAAACTCCAGCATTTCGCCGAGTATGCTCCACCAAAACAGGTCGTACACGCCGCAGGCCCCCAGCATCAGTGTATTGACAAGTAGATAGCTGGCCGCCCAGCGGCCAAGGCTCATAAACCCGATAAACGAAAGCCCGATCATTGCGATGGCCACATAGAGGATATAAGCCCGGTTAATTCGCCGGGGCAGATTTCTCATGACAAAGAGTGCAACGATATAAGGAACGGCCCAATACCAGCTTGTCAACCCTTCAAGATGCGCAAATGCGGGAACCACCACCTGATACATAAGCCCCGAGTTTATGGTGATAATGACTATGAACAGGCACAAGAAAATTAGAAGTCTCGCTATGCCCACGGGATTCTCACTCTGTGCGGAGGGAGCGGAGGAAACTGCGTTATCATCTGACGGAAGCTTTAAGGCAAACACGAAGGCACCGAGCAGCATAAACATGGCCAATGCGAGCCCTGTCTGCGGTGATAGATGGATGGCCGCCATATTGCAAAGTATCATAAGAACATTGGATAAGATCAGCATATCAGCGACCGTTTTGATCCGCTCGTTTTTCGGCGTGCCGCATTTCAGGTAAAACGCCCAGGCTGCCACACAACTACCAGCCAGAAATGAACCCACAATAATCCCGACCGTCCAGAATACGGACGGTGGGAAGAAAAAAATCACGGATTCGGCGATGAAAAAGAGATAAGAATACAAAAACAGCCGTTTTGCAGCTTTCTTTGTTTTTATAAAAAGACCGCACAAAAGCAGTCCGGCAAAAATAGCCGCGACGCCGCAAAAAACCATAACGGCAGGGTCGATTTTATAAGCACCGGCAAGGGAATAGAAGATTTGACCTTCAAAAAGAAAGGCCAACATCCATGAGGAAAACAGGGAATGGACAAGAATGGAAATTTTCGTTCATCCAGATTGATATTTAATTTCTTTTGCGGATGTCTGTCCGCCATCTCGCCACCCCCAAATAAATATGCACCGCTAATACTGCTTTTTACATTTTCATCAGCGGGCTTGGGGGCATCTTTTGGTTTGAGCAACAGATTGCCCTTTTTACCGCGCCTTCAATTCTTTCGGTAACGCATTACAAAGCGACCATGCGGCTGGTTGCGCCTCCCCAAATTGTCGCTATCATTATTATACTGTGCGAGCTCACACATTTCAACAAATAGAAACTATGTGTTTGTGTCAATTAAATGTGGGCAAACCAGCAAGAACCATAAAGATACTGAAAAGCGGCTGATAAATAATAAAATTCCCTGGGCATATAATAACGAACAGCTAACCGGCACATTGTACCAATTAGCTGTTTCTGATTTGGTGCGGACAAAGGGACTTGAACCCCCACGGTTTCCCGCCAGATCCTAAGTCTGGTGCGTCTGCCAGTTCCGCCATGTCCGCATATGAAAATTGTCTGTAACTTATTATAAAATGGAGTCTTTTAATTGTCAAACAGTATAAAACTGAATTTGTTCCCTTTTTAATCTCTTCGGCAATGAATCGTTATGGTTTGTCGATTCGGTATATTTTTCACACTGTCCATAGTAAATTTTTAATTTTTGATTGACATCTCCAATTAATTTAAGATACGTGTAAAATAAGTTCAAGCCGCAAAAAACAGGCATAGTCTTGTACTAACCTTTAATACCCGTTGTGGCAATTCCTTCAACAAAGTAATTCTGGGCAAAGAAGAAAATCAATACGCTTGGGATTATTGCCAGCGTCGACATGGCCAGTATCTCGTTCCAGTTCGCAGCTGCGGCAGTATCAAGCGTCATTCTCAGTGCCAGTGATATTGTGTATTTTCTTACACTGTTAATATAAATAAGAGAATTAAAAAAGTCATTCCATGTCCAGATAAACTGGAAAATTGCCGCTGAGAACAGCGCTGGTTTCAAAAGCGGCGTATGGATTCTTACAAGTATAGAAAATGTATTGCATCCGTCAATTGTAGCCGACTCATCCAGTTCCCGCGGAAGTCCTCTGAAAAACTGTACCATCATAAAGATAAAAAATGGGTGGCACGCAAATATCGACGGTATCGTAAAAGGTTTATAACTGTTCAGCCAGTTAAAATGATTGAACAGAATATATCTCGGAATTATTATAACCGCGTTCGGAAGCATAAGAGTTGAAATCATAATGCTGAAAAGAGTTTTTCTGAACGGAAAATTAAACCTGGCAAAACCGTATGCCACAAGGGCGCTGGATATCAGCGTGAATAATACAACAGGAGTTACAAGTATGAATGAATTTTTGAAATACAAACCATAAGTAAACTGTCCGCTGTTCCAGCCCCTGTAATAGGAATCCCAGATCACCTGTTTTGGCAATAGCCCCAGTGAGCCGAAAATTTCATTATTTGGTTTAAAGGATGAAAAGAACATCCATAACAGCGGATATATCATAATTAATCCCAAGAAAATCAAAAAAACATGCGTTAAAGCGGTCTTAACGGCTTTTTTGTTTTCCTTTTTTCTTTTTTGCTGCATAGGTTACTTACCCCCATCCTCATAATAGGTCCAATACTCTGATGACTTGAATATCAATGCTGTGAATATCATTATTACAATAAATAATATCCATGACAATGCCGAAGCATATCCCATTTTCATAAACAGAAAACCTTCGTCATACAGTTTCATAGCGTAAAGGTAAGTGGATTTCATGGGGCCCCCGCTTGTAATGACAAAGCTTGCAGTAAATTCCTGGAACGCAATAATCATCTGCATGACAAGATTAAAGAGTATTATCGGCGTGAGAAGAGGCAAAGTAATCCTGAAGAACATTCCCGGTTTTGATATCCCATCCACCGTTGCTGCTTCATACAATTCTTTCGGGATCTGTTTCAATCCAGCCAGAAATATAACCATCGATGAACCAAACTGCCAGACTGTCAGAAGGCTTATAGTAAAGAGGGCTATTTTTGGGCTGCTCAGCCAACCGATTTTGTGAACACCGAAGGATGACAATATTTCGTTTATCAGCCCGTTATCGGCAAACAGAAATCTCCAGAGCACCGAAACAGCCACACTTCCCCCCAGTATTGAAGGAAGATAGTATATTGTCCTGTAATAATTAACATATTTTATCCTGATATTTAGTATCATTGCAATAAAAAAGGCAAAGACCAGTTTCATCGGTACGGCCATAAGGACATAAAAAATTGTAACCTTAAGCGAATTATAAAACTGGCTGTCCTTTGTAAAAATCTCAATATAATTTTTCAGACCTACAAATTTAATGTTTGATGTCATATTATAGTTTGTAAATGAGTAAACGAATGAGGAAACAAACGGGTAAAGCTGAAATATCAGAAATCCCAAAAGCCATGGTGATATATATAAAAGACCTATATACTGTCTTCTTTTCCTTTCACCCATACGATGACCTTTCATTTTCAACCCTACTTTCCCTGAAATAAAAATGTTAAGTTCAAGCTGCAGGGGCTATATAAACCGCTGTTAAAACGTAAGGGTGATACAAATTTGTAACACCCTTTAATCTTTCTTCCCGAAACACATTTCAGCCTAATTGCTTTCAGCTTTGATAGCTTCAAGCTTTTCGCTTACGCTTGTTATTAATTCCTCTGCTCCGTCTTCGGGTGTTATATCGCCGAACACAACTTTCTGTATAACATCCTTCGTAATTTCTGCAATTTCGCTGTTATTCATAATCAGCGGAACAGGAGGAGCGGGATTTTTAAGCGTGTTTTCCACCATTTGCATAACGTCTTTGTCAAGAACATTGTTTTCTATCAGGGCCTGTCTTGCAGCTTTTGACCCTGGTATTGATCTGCAGTCTTTCAGGATAAGAGCAGCTTCCCTGTCATTTAGGAACCAGTTGGTAAATTTAACAGCTTCATCAACATACTTTGACTTGCTGTATACCGAAAGCAGCATTGACGGCTTGTAAGTAGTTGAAGTGTCCACGGCATTTTCAACGATTATCGAGTCTCCGACCGCAAAATTGTCGGCACCGATAACTTCTTTATATTTTGCCATAAGACCAGACCAGTCCTGCACCATACCGACTTGCCCGTTAATGAACTTCGGATATTGTTCAAGTTTGTTGTTATACAGCGCGGTCTCTCCCAATGGCACCGCAGCCCCGCTGTCAAAGAGCTCCTTCATTTTTGAAAACTGTTCAGTCAGTTCTTCTTTTGTTATATGAATTTCATAATCATCATCAATCCAGTATTTACCATACTTTGCGCGGGTGTAATCACACATGAATTTAACCTGGAGTCCGGTAAGATCTTCTATGTACAGATAGCATTCGCTGTCCTCTTCATGAACTTTTCTTCCGACTTCAATTATTTTCTCATAGGTCCATCTTGTATCCAAAGGTATGTTAAATCTTTCCATGAAAGATTTATTAATTTGAACACCGAAACCGTTAATTCCCATCGGAAGGCCAAGTACAATGCCATTTACAAGACAGAAACCGTTAATAACTCCTTCATCAAACTGGCTTATATCAATAGCGCTCTCCCTGGATAAATCAACAAAGTTTTCCTTCTGGACTCCCAATTGCTGATTCCATATCGGGTCGGTCTGAATCAAATCCGGTGCGGAACCGCCTGCAAGCTGTGTCATCAATTTCTGCTGGTACCCATCGTATCCGCCGTATTCGCCTTCGATTGTTACATGGGGATTAAGTTTCCTGTACGCTTCAATAGCCTCTAACGTTGCTTCATGCCTGTTATCGGCACCCCACCAGCTAAATCTCATTGTTACCTGTTTAGGTTTGTCAGTCGGCTTAGCAGCAGTACTGTTATCCTGCGAAGAAGTACCTGAAGCGGAATCACTGCCCTTTGATGTTACCTGGCCGCATCCTGCTGCAAAAACCGCCAGTACGGCAACAATACAAATAAAACATATTATTCTTGTTAATTTCTTCATTTGCTTCTACCTCCCTGACTGTTTATTATTTCTGTCATTAATTATAATCAGGCTGATAAATTTTTAACAGACCCTAAAGTTGATATATTATATCAATAATGGATATTTTAATATGGAAAAATATCATTTATTGATAAAACCAATCATTGATTGACATAGCTCCGCGTTCGGCGGTTACATGATTGATTTATGAAAACAAAATGTTATTATAATATATGGAATCATTAACCAATAAATCTTCACTGTGATAAGTGAGGGAAATATGTATAAACTTCTTATAGCGGATGATGAATACGAGATACGCTATGGTTTATGTAAATTTTTCCCCTGGGATGCCATAGGTTTCAGGGTTGTCGGAGAAGCTGAAAACGGCAAAGAGGCGCTGGAATTTATAAAACGTGAAAACGTGGATGCAATTTTGTGCGATATTATGATGCCTGTGATGACTGGCCTGGAATTGGCTCGTATTCTTCATGAATCCAAATCCAAAGTTAAGATTGTTTTTTTCAGCGGGTACCAGGATTTCAAATATGCCCAGCAAGCCATTGAATACGGTGTAAACAGTTATATTCTGAAATCTACCAATTATAATGAACTGATCAGAGTATTTTCAAATGTCAAAAGGGATCTTGACGAAGAAAACAGGTCAGTGTCCGCATATCAGGAAAAAAACCTTAATTTCGATGAAAAGATTATTTATACGATAAAAAAATATGTAAATGAACATTACAGGGATGTAACCCTCGAGGATCTTACCAAGGTGGTCCATATGAACCCTGATTACATAAGCAAATTTTTCAAGCAAAAAACAAATCAGAATTTTTCCGATTATGTCATGGAAGTCAGAATGAAGAACGCAGCCCGGCTTCTTAACGATGTCAGGTACAGGATTTATGAGATAAGCGACATGGTCGGATACAGCAATTCATTTAATTTCACGCGGACATTCAAAAACTATTTTGGCATGACCCCCAGTGAATACAGAAAGAATAAACAGTCGACATAGAACAAAGATTAGGGTGTGGAAATATGAGGAGAAAATCTTTTTTTAAAAATCTTACCGTTTTTATGATTCCGCTTCTCATTCCTCTTATTATTCTGGGAACTTTTTCCATAACACTGACACAAACGATGATTCGTGAGGATATTGATGCCAATAATATTAAGATACTAAGCAAAACAAAAGAAACGCTTGAACTTATTTTTAATGAACTGGATTTGCTGAGTATAAATTTTGATCTGAATCCGTCTGTTATAATTAAAGTTAAGAATTTACTGGAAGGACGCCTTAAAAACCAGGAAATAATCAAGACCCTGGACGATATTATGAATATTATAAATCCTCCTGTTAATTCCAAACCCTATATACAGTCTCTTTATATTTATTACAATAACAAAAACGGGAGTTTCTTTGTTTCTAATCTGGGAATCGAAAATTTGCACAGTTTTATCGATAAATCATGGTACAAAAGCTTTGCTGCCAGTGAAACTGACACATGGATTGAAGCAAGGGAAACCAGGCTTTTTTCATTTGAAAAAGACACCGTAAGTTTTATAACTCTCTACGACAGGTTATATTCCCCCGGCTCACAGAAAGCTGATGGAGTCATAGTAATGAATATTAAAAAGGATTATATTGAAAATATACTGAACGAATCCATTTCCTATTCTGATCACATTTTTCTGATTATTGACGCCAATAACAATATAATTGCCAGTACGGGGAATAAATCGGCAATAGAACAGATGGATATAAAGGAAATAAACGCAAATCCTTATAATTATTTTGAATATAAACTGGGAAGCAAGAAATATATAGTATCAACAGTAGAATCAGAAAGGTATTCCATCAAATATGTGTCGGTAATTCCAAAAATGTTTTTGTATAAAGTACCTACACAACTGTTAATACTAACCGGTTTCCTTGTGTTAATTTCCTTTCTGCTTGGTCTTGGCATAACATACTATAATACAAGGAAAAATTATGCGAGGCTTAACAATATAATATCAGCCTTTGAATCGGCTGAAAAGGGAGAACCGCTCCCCGAACTGCCATCCCAAATAAAAGACGAGTACGGGTACATATTGCAGAATGTAGTCAAAACATTTATTGAGCAAAGTTATCTAAAAGTACAGCTGTCCGAAAAAAAATACCAGTTAAAGGCAGCGGAAATGATGGCATTGCAGGCTCAGATAAATCCACACTTTCTGTTCAATACATTAAAAACAATTTTTTGGAAATCCATTGCGTTAACCGGCGGTCAGAATGAGGTCAGCAAAATGATTGAGTATTTGTCCGAGATTCTCAATTATTCACTCAGCAGTTCGGATGAATTGGTTACGCTGTCCGATGAAATAAAAAATACGCAATGCTATATAGAAATACAAAAAATCAGGTACAGGGACAAGTTCGGCGTAATCTGGCAGTATGACGAAAACATAACCGATTATAAGGTTATTAAACTCCTTTTCCAGCCTTTTATCGAAAACAGCATTTATCACGGAATAAAGGAAAAAGTAAGCCCCAGTTATATTAAAATAAAAATAAAAATAAACAACGGAATAATAAAAATTGCAATTATAGACAACGGAATAGGAATAGAACCCGCAAGGTTGAAAGATATCCGGGAAAAGCTGAAGGAAAAAGGAGATTATACCGAACATATAGGTTTATTTAATACAAACAAAAGACTTAAACTGATGTACGGTGAAGAATACGGCATTAAACTCAGAAGCAAATCCGGTTTCGGAACAGTTGTCTATCTCGATATTCCCGCCGTCAGGTAATCTCATCAAGACAGACAATATCCATATCCTTCGGCTGTTTGTTAAGCAGCATGCACTTCATTATGCCGTATGCGGTATCCATAGATGTAAGGCACGGTATCGAGCTTTCAACCGCTTTCCTGCGAATTCTGAAACCGTCGCGCCGCGGCTCCCTTCCGCGCGTCGGGGTATTTATTATCAGCTTTATTTTTCCCTCATCAATCATATCTAAAAGATTCGGAGAGCCTTCGCTTATTTTTTTCACCGCATTAGTGGCTATGCCGTGCTTATTCAAATAGTTCGCAGTATTTCCGGTTCCGTAGAGAACATAACCAAGCTTCTCAAACTTCTCTGCGAGCGGTATAAGTTCAGGCTTGTCGGTATCTCTTACCGTAAACAGTATCCCCGCTCCCGGTTTCGGGATTTCTATGCCGGCTGCAATAATGCCCTTATACAGTGCTTCATGGAAGGTTTTGGCTATTCCGAGCACTTCTCCTGTCGATTTCATCTCCGGGCCGAGGCTTATATCTACATCATGCAGTTTTTCAAACGAAAAAACGGGGACTTTTACGGCGACATACCCGGATTCCCTGTAAAGCCCGGTACCGTATGGAAAATCTTTTAAGCTTCTGCCCATCATAATCCGCGTTGCGATGCTTACCATCGGTATCCCGGTAACTTTGCTGATATACGGAACTGTGCGGCTCGAGCGCGGGTTCACTTCAATTACATACAATTCGTCATTATGCAGGACAAACTGGATATTAACCATCCCGACAACATGAAGTGCATGCGCAAGCTTTTCGGTGTATTCGACAATCCTGTCCTTTACCTTTTTGCTGATGTCCTGTGGCGGGTAAATCGATATGCTGTCCCCCGAGTGAACGCCGGCACGTTCAAGATGTTCCATTATGCCCGGGATAAGGATGTTTTTTCCGTCGCAGATCGCGTCTACTTCAAGCTCTATTCCGGCGAGGTACTTGTCAACAAGAATAGGGTGTTCCTGTTCCTCGCGGTTAATTATTTCGATGAATTCTATTATGTCATTGTCGCTGAATGCAATTTCCATGCCTTTGCCGCCAAGGACGTACGAAGGGCGCACAAGCACGGGGTAGCCGAGGGAATTCGCGGCCTCAAGCGCCTGCTCGGCTGTAAAAACGGTCTTGCCTTTCGGGCGCGGTATTTTAAGCTCTTCAAGTATCGAATCGAATTTTTCCCTGTCTTCCGCAGCGTCGACGTATTTCGCTTCTGTTCCGTGTATTGTTACGCCGAGCTCATGCAGCGACTTCGTCAGCTTTATCGCGGTCTGCCCGCCGAACTGCGCAATAACCCCGTCGGGTTTTTCGATTTCGATTATGTTCGCAACGTCCTCGGGAGTCAGCGGTTCAAAGTACAACCGGTCGGCAGTGTCAAAATCCGTACTTACCGTTTCAGGATTATTGTTTACGATAATTGTTTTATATCCCTCTTCCTTAAGACCCCATACCGAATGAACAGAACAGTAGTCAAATTCAATCCCCTGCCCGATACGGATAGGGCCCGATCCAAGCACAAGCACCTTTTTTGCATCGTCGGGAAAAACTCCGGTTTCTGTATCGTAAGTTGAATAATAATACGGCGCGGCGGCTTTAAATGCCGCGGTACATTTGTCAACCGTCTTATATGCGGCTTTTATGCCCCACTCTCCGCGCTTTTTTTCTATGTCCTTTTTGCTGCTGCCCGTAAACATCGCTATAACATTGTCGGTAAATCCCATTTTTTTCGCTTTCAACAGCAGTTCCCTGTCCAACATATCAATGCTGCGCTTTGAAAGAGTCTCTTCCATATCAACTATGTTTTTAAATTTCTGCAGGAAGAACAAATCAATTTTAGTTATTTCATGAATATCGTTTATATCAATATTCCTGCGAAGGGCTTCCGCAATAACGAGCACCCTCTCATCGTCGATATCGTTAAGCTTTCTGCGAATATCGTCAGTGCTCCATTCCAGATACCGGTTCTGCTTCAGTGTGTAAGTATTCAGTTCCAAAGAACGAAGCGCTTTCATAAAAGCGGCCTCAAAGGAATCGCTTATAGCCATTACTTCTCCGGTCGCCTTCATTTGAGTGCCCAGTTTGCGTTCTGCGTTTACGAATTTATCGAAAGGCCACTTCGGGATCTTGACGACAATGTAGTCAATGATCGGTTCAAAGCACCCACCGGTTCCGGCTGTATTTTTTGTTATTTCATCAAGGCTGTATCCGATTGCTATTTTCGTTGCAACCCTTGCAATCGGATAACCGGTTGCTTTTGAAGCCAGCGCAGAAGAACGGCTTACCCTCGGATTTACTTCAATTATCGCATATTCAAGGCTTTCCGGGTGCAGGGCGAACTGGATGTTACAGCCTCCTTCTATTTTCAATACCTTAATTATTTTTATCGCCGCATTGCGCAGCATACGGTATTCTTCATCGGTCAGCGTCTGGGCAGGAGCGACAACAATGCTGTCCCCGGTATGAATGCCGACAGGATCGACATTTTCCATACTGCAGACTGTTATTACATTCCCCTTTGAATCCCTAATCATTTCAAGCTCTATCTCTTTCCAGCCTGAAATGCATTTTTCGACAAGTATCCGATGTATCCTGCTGAGCCTCAAACCGATTACGGATATTTCACGGAGTTGTTCTTCATTGTCAGCGATGCCGCCCCCGGTTCCTCCGAGCGTATATGCGGGACGCACAACGACGGGGTATTGTATTTCGTCCGCGAATTCAAGCGCTTCCTGCACCGAACCTACAACCTTACTGGGAATGCACGGTTCTCCTATTTCCTGCATTGTATCCTTGAATGACTGGCGATCTTCAGCCATCTTAATAGCTTCGGTTCCCGTTCCCAGAAGTTTTACTCCCATTGTATCGAGGAATCTCTCTTCGGCCAGTTCCATCGCAATATTCAGTCCGGTTTGCCCGCCAAGCGTGGGCAGAATACTGTCAGGCTTCTCTTTAATTATTATTTTTTTTATAATATCACTGTTGAGCGCCTCGATATACACCCTGTCGGCGATGTTTGAATCGGTCATTATCGTTGCGGGGTTGCTGTTGACAAGAACAACTTCAATGCCCTCTTCCTTAAGCGCTCTGCAGGCCTGGGTACCGGCATAGTCGAACTCTGCCGCCTGGCCGATTACAATCGGTCCGGAACCGATAACCATAGCCTTTTTTACATCGTTTCTTAACGGCATATTTATCCTCCAATGCTGTATTTCGCGTTATATAATGCTTTCAAGTTCTTTTTTCATCCTCAGCGCCTCTTCACGGCACGCGTCCGCGAATTCTTCATGCGTAAACAATTTGCTCCACCTGTCTAGCTTATACGCGCACATCAGGCTTCTTGAAGCGTTTATCACAGTGCCGAGCCCGTTCGGGTCAAATGCGGCCGCGACGTCGGCGGCGCTTCCTCCCTGCGCGCCGTACCCCGGAACAAGGAAAAAAGTATGCGGCATCCTTCTGCGCAAATCTTTAAGCTGGTCAGGCCATGTAGCCCCTACAACCGCACCTACCGAAGAATACCCGTATTTTCCCACTATATTCGCTCCCCAATCACTGACAAGATCGGCCATTACCTCGTACACCTTTCTTCCGTCGTCCGTTACGATGTCCTGTAATTGAACCGATGAAGGGTTTGATGTTTTTACGAGTACAAAAATACCTTTCCCGTATTTAGCGCAGCATTCAAGCATCGGCTTTATTCCGTCTATTCCAAGATAGCCGTTTACAGTAAGCGCATCTGCATCAAAAACACGCTGAGGCACATCGCTGCCAATATCGGTTTGCCCCAGATACGCCGACGCGTACGCCGCTGATGTTGAGCCTATATCGTTTCTTTTCGCGTCGACAATCACTATAAAACCCTTTTCCCTCGCATATCGTATCGTCTCAATGAGCGCCCGGATTCCCTCGGAACCGTACATCTCATAATACGCCGACTGCGGTTTTACAGCCGGAATAATATCGCAAACCGCGTCGAGAAGGCGTTTGTTGAATTCGAGGATGGCCTCCGAGCAGGCCTTCAAAGTATTGCCGAAAATAAGCGAATATTTTTCTCTTATCGACGGCGGCACATATTCAATCAACGGGTCAAGACCCATAACCGAAGGGTTGCGCTTTTCTATTATTTTCTCCAGCATCCTGTCAATAAACATGATTTATTTCCTTCCTTCAATGATTTAATCTATGACAAGTCATATATTAAGTTTCCCGTCCTTAACGACTATCCTGCCTTCGACAATTGTCGCCGTTACCCTTCCGTATGCGGGATAACCGTGGAAAGGCGAATTTTTGCTTTTTGAAACGAACTTTGTTGTGTCGATCGTATATTTTTCTTCAGGGTTAAAAACAGTGATATCGGCCGTTTTTCCTTCTTTCAGTTCCCCTTTGTCAATTTTCAGCATTGCCGAAGGGTTTATCGACATCTTTTCAGCCAATTGCCGAATATCGAGACGCCCTGTTTTTACAAGCGCCGTATATGCCAGCGGCAACGCGGTCTCAAACCCGACAATTCCGAAAGCCGCTTTATCGAATTCTACGTTCTTTTCATCTTCATGATGAGGGGCGTGATCGGTCGCAATTATATCAATGGTGCCGTCGCAAAGGCCGTTTATTATCGCTTCGACATCTTTTTCGGTCCTAAGCGGCGGGTTTACCTTAGCGAGGGTGTTAAATCCTTCACAGGCTTTTTCGGTGAGCGTGAAATAGTGGGGACATGTTTCAGCCGTTACTTTCACGCCTCTTTGTTTAGCGTTTCTTATCAGTTCTACGCCGAGAGCCGTTGATACGTGGCAGATGTGAACGGGGATATTAAGATATTCGGAAAGAATAAGATCCCTTGCTATCATAATCTCTTCACATGCTTCCGGTATTCCTCTCAGACCCATTATTGTGGAAAGTGCTCCTTCATTCATCGAGCCGTCTTCCGCGAGCCTTGAATCTTCCGAATGGCAGATGACTGATACACCGAACATGTTTGCGTACTGCATGACTTTTTTCATTACCGCTGAGTTTTCCACCGAGCGGCCGTCATCCGACACGCCGACGATGCCTGCCTGCTTCATTTCCCCTATTTCAGCCAGTTCTTCACCCTTAAGCCCTTTTGTCATCGCACCAATGGGAAAAACGCGCACTGCCCCTTCCCTGCGCGCCTTATCCGTTATATATCCGATAACCGCCTTGTTGTCGGCAACGGGGTTTGTGTTCGCCATGCACGCGACTGACGTAAATCCGCCGATAGCCGCGCTTCTTGTTCCGGATACAATGTCCTCCTTATATTCAAAGCCCGGATCGCGCAAATGACAGTGGGCATCAACGAGACCCGGCAGCACATAGCATCCGGCCGCGTCAATCACTTCATCGGCATGCGCTGACAAATCCTGTTCGATACGGGTTATTACTCCGTCTTCAACAAGAATATTCATTGTTCCGCATTCAATTTTATTTACAACAATACCGTTTTTTATAAGAATTCTCATTCTATTCCCTCCCGACAAGCATATAAAGAAGAGCCATCCGTACGGCAACCCCGTTTGTTACCTGTTCGTTAATTGCTGAATTTTCACAGTCTGTAACTTCGGACGTCAATTCAACACCCCTGTTGACAGGTCCCGGATGCATCACTAAAGCGTTTTTGCCGGCAAACGCGATGTTTTCGGAATTAATTCCGAAGTATTTCGCGTATTCCGCTTGTGACGGAAACAGTGCCTTTTTCTGCCGCTCAAGCTGTACCCTCAATCCCATAACAACATCCGCGCCGGTAAGCGCATCTTTCAGCGTGGGAGCAACCGAAGCGCCCATTTTTTCAATATCGACGGGCATCAATGTCGCCGGTCCGTAGACAACCGGTTCGGCTCCCATTTTGCGCAGGCCGATTATATTGCTCCGTGCGACCCTGCTGTGGTATATATCACCGATTATCGCGACTTTAAGGCCTTTAAACCCTCCAAACCGTTCACGTATTGTAAACATGTCGAGAAGGGCCTGCGTAGGATGCTCATTCATTCCGTCACCGGCATTTATTACCGAGGCCCTGACGTGCTTTGCCAAAAAGTGCGGAGCACCCGACATGGAGTGGCGGATAACGATTATATCGGTTCCCATCGCGTCCAGTGTCCTGCCCGTATCCAAAAGCGATTCCCCTTTTTGGACGCTGCTTCCTGCCGCCGTTACGTTAACCGTATCGGCGCCCATATACTTGCCCGCAAGTTCGAACGATACCCTTGTACGCGTGCTGTTTTCATAAAAAAGCATTATAACGGATTTCCCGCGAAGGTAATGCGCCTTTTTACTCGGGCTTAGCACTATTTTCTTCATGTCGGCGGCGATGTCCAGAATCAATTCAATTTCCGCCGCCGTTAACTCCTTTATGCCCAACACGTCCTTGTCTTTAAGTTTCATATTAAATCCCGCCCTTTTATAACATCCGATAAAGCCTTGCATTTAATCCCGTCCGGGTTAAGACACCGGAGCGTCATTATACCATGTAAGGTCGGTACCGGCCTTATTAATTCAACGCATAATAAAAATAGTAAGACCGAAAGTCTTACTATCCTTAAAAACAAATATCCTGTTATATTTCTGATTGGGAAAAATGGAAATACGAGGACCGGATATCCCGGTTCTTCCTTTTTTTAATTTCAGTACGGCAATTCCACCGAAACCGTGCAATTTTATTCCCCCATTTCCATATATCTTTGATATAGTAACATAAAAGAGTTTTATTGTCTATATGCTTTTTTTCATTTTTTTTATTCTTTGAATTCGTGTATTACTGTTCAGATTGCACAATATTTTAAAGTACTATTGTTCATAAATTCAAAAGTTAATTTTATTATTCCCTCGGGTCCTGCTTCGGGTGTTTCGTTTCTTTGGCGACAAAGCACAAATGGACTACAAGGCCTATCCCTGCTGATTTACCGGGTTTGGAAACAATTATATGTTGAATTGCCGGTGTTATTGTTATAGTAGCAAGAGCCGCCGAAAGGTTTGGAAACAATTATATGTTGAATTGCCTTGTGAATTATGTTAACCTATACATAAATTCATATGAAGCGATTTATTTTGACGAAAGGAGAAATATGGTGCAGCATTTTCAAACCATTTGTAAAAAGTTCAGCCAATTGAATAAAACACCTAAGACCATGCTTAAATATGGTATATGGTGCCTGTTTGCATTAACGTCGGCATCCGCCGTACTGGCTGTTATTGATATGCTGCATCCCGGCCTTAACAGTCAAATTCCGATTATTATACAATCGCTTTTCACATATGGATTTTATTTATGGGCGCTGCTTACCGTAGGCGCATTGATATTGGATTTTTTATTCCAATAGAAAAGCTCGTTTTTTCGTTCAATTCCATACAGCGGATTTTTCGTTCGTCCGGAATAATGAGCCGGTTTTACAGCCGCCTCAAAACTGTTCTATTCTCCATAATGACTGTTTTGTTATATACAAGATAACAAACCTGTCTTTTAGTTTTTAGCCCGGCAATCGCAGCCGGGCTGTTTTTTCTTTTTTATACACGGCAGGTCTGTTTCAATAATGCGCAAGATTTAGTCACGCGCTTTTTAATGACTTCCTCATCGCCGATTTCCTCCACATCAGCCATAACGGGCTTGATATGAAAAGCGACGAATATGTGCCGGCTACGAACCCGACTATCAAAGGAAGACTGAAATCCATCAGCGACGATATATTATTAACAGCGGCGAATATATACAGACAGACTATGGTAATAAGCGTTGTTATCGTAGTGTTTATCGTGCGGGCGAAGGACTGGTTGATGCTTGCATCGACAATTTCGTCAAGCGCCTGCTTTCTCATAACCTTGCTGTTTTCGCGTACCCTGTCGTAAACAACGATCGTGTTGTTCAGCGAATATCCGAGGATTGTCAGAACAGCGGTTATGAACACTTCGCTGACAGGCAGCCTGAAAATGGTATACATTGAAAACGTAACCGCTACGTCGTGAAGAAGCGCAACAAGTGCGGTTATAGCCGCAGAGAATCCTGAAAGCGCGCTGAATCTCCATGTTACGTATATAATTATAAGAATGGAAGCTATAAAACAGGCTTTCAACCCGTTCATGAGGGTTTCGCGCCCTATAGTCGGGCTTACGCTCAGCATGTCATGATTCCCGTTCTCTTTAACATCAAAATTCTGCGCGACGATATCATAAACCAAGCTACGCTCTTCGTCGGTCAGAGTCTCATCGCTTGCAATATCAAACCTTAACATGTATATTGTATCGTCTTCAGCTTCGGGATTATAGGTTTTCAGGCTCTGTGTCGTAACCGATTTGCCGAGTGCTTTCTCAACAACGGTATCCGCTTCGTTCGCATCGATTTCGCTGTTTGTTTCAATAAGAATTCTTGTTCCTCCCCTGTATTCCACATCAAGCTCAAGACCGTTTATAAAATAAAAAACAATTCCCAAAGCGATAATAACCGCCGACAGCAAGAAAAATTTATTTTTATTCTTCACTATTTCAAATTTGCGCATTCCGTTTACCTCCCGCTATTTCACTCCATAAAGCCATTTGTTCTTTGCGAATTCAACTCCGGTTACAGCCTTGAGCATTATCTTCGTAGCCGTTACGGCCGTTAAAAAGCTTATGATTACGCCTAGCCCCAATGTAAGCGCAAAACCTTTGATAGGTCCGGAACCCATGATATAAAGCACCGCCGCAGTTATCAGCGTTGTAACGTTGGAATCGAGGACTGCGGCAAACGCCCTATCAAAGCCCTGGTCGACGGAGGCTCTCAATGTCTTGCCGTCTTTCAGTTCTTCCTTAATTCTCTCGAATATAATAACATTCGCGTCAACGCCCATACCGATAGCAAGTATTATGCCGCCTATACCGGGAAGGGTTATTGATATGCCCGTCCATGCTATAACCAAAAGCGTGAGCACAACGAGCTCAAACAGTACAATATTCGCTATAAGCCCGGGAAGCCTGTAATATACAAGCATGAACAAACAAACAAGAATAAAACCCGTTATTCCCGCCGTAACAGCCACATCCATCGCGCCCGTTCCGAGCTGCGGGCTTATTGAATCCACCTTCGAGGCAATAAGCCTGAAAGGAAGCGAGCCTGAACGGATTGTCGCGGCCAGATTTCCCGCTTCCACCGCATCGGCCTGACCCGTAATAATCGCCGAACCGCCATCAATCCGGTCTTTTACAAGCGGAGCGGAGATGAACTGGTCGTCCATAAATATCGCTATCCTTTCCCCTTTCAAACGTCCCGTAGCTTCGGCAAAAGACTCGGTTCCCGAAGGATCGAGATCCAAAACTACAATCCATTCGCCGGTTTCGGGATGACGCGCCGGGTTTGCGTCCTTGACCTGCGTGCCCTGAAGCACTATTCTTCCAGTCGGAAGGAAATTCCCGTCTTCATCCACCTTGTCATTATCTACTTCCTGGAATGTAAGCAGTGCGGTCCTTCCAAGCTCGTTAATCGTTTTTTGCGGGTTAAAATCGGTTTCTCCGGCAGCCCATGGTATTTCAACCGTAATACGTCCGTTTATCGAGTCTATATTTATGCTCCTGTCAAAAATCCCCTTGCTGTCAAGCCTTTTTTCAAGAATGGTTTTTGCAGAAGCCAATCCTTTTCCTAATTCATCGCCCGCAAGAGAACCTTTTTCAATATCCGGTTCAAATATGGCGCTTACACCGCCGCGGATATCGATTCCGGTACGGATTTTGTCATTTTTAACTTCATTGAAAGCAAAAAACGCACACGCGAGAATAATGGCTATGACCACAAACAGCTTCAAAATACTGTTTTTCATCATTAAGTTCTCCTCCTATCTTTTGCCGTGCCGCTCATGTTATTATATAATCTATGCCGGCGGCGCGTCAACAAAGATTTGCAAAACATTCCGTCCTTTAACCGTTCAGACACTGCATAAATTATAAAGATTCATTGTACAATA